>Ga0187780_10000097_pt1 | contig 67515 bp, 66 predicted proteins | sample 1015_Q2_SP10_20__FD_132429 | JGI IMG/M metagenome (GOLD analysis project Ga0187780, IMG submission 132429) | Tropical peat soil microbial communities from peatlands in Department of Meta, Colombia - 1015_Q2_SP10_20_MG | ecosystem: Environmental > Terrestrial > Soil > Wetlands > Peat | place...
CACTTGGGAAAACCTGGCGAAGGAACGCGAAACCGAACTGATGATGCGTCGGTTCAAGAGCCCGGCGCCCGACGTCGTCTGACGGTCCGACGTAAAGCAAACCGCTGCGTGGCGGCCTTAAGCTCGCCAGCAACGCCGTGATCAAGTCGAGCGCGGCCGCGATGATGAACACGGCCGTCCAGCTGCCGGTGATTTGCTTGATGTGCCTGTTGCCTTCCCCGACGTGGGGATTATTCGTGTCGTCGCTCCAGCGGACAAGCGGCTTCATGCGCCGACCGTCTCTGCGCCGGCGGGCGTTCACCGCAATCAATAATTCCGATTAAAGGAGTTCCAGGGCCTATGCTGAGGCTATTCGCGAATGGAAGAACGGCCGACGAAATGGCGGCGGAACTTCGGTCAGCAAGAGCATGTCCCAGCACTATTTGTGCGTCGCCTCGAGAAAGCTCGGCGCACGCAACCGCGTGCACGCGGTTGCGATCGCGGTGCAGCTCGGGCTGGTTAAGGCCGGTGGGCGCGGCCTCGGTTGGTCAGGCCGCGTCCCGGTTTTGCTCTACACCTTGGGCGCCAGGACCCAAGAGGACAGCCCTGAGAAGGGCCTCCATCTCGAGGCGGGCGGTCGCGTGCGACATGGTCGGACGTGTGCCGAGCGTGATCTCGTCGAGATCGTCGACCGCGGTCAGACCCCGCGGATAGAACTCGCGGAAGATAACGCGTTCGGCGAGGCCGTCGACGTACCGGAAATTCAGCCGTTGCGAGAGTTCCTGCAAGCCTTCGCCGACCAAGCGCTTGTTGCGCGAAGAGCCGAAGGTCGAGAGCCGGTTGCGTAGTACGATCCAATCGATCGAGGCTTCGTCGAGTGACTGTCGTTGCGCGCGGGCCTCCTCTATGAGTTGCGCGTAATGGCTCCCGCCGGTGGCTGCGAAGGTTTCCGGGTCGACTGTGCCGAGGACGTCGAAATCGACGAAGCTGTCATTGAGCGGCGTGATCAGCGTGTCGGCCATCGAGTGGACGAGCCGCACCAGGAAATTATCCTGGCCGGGCGTGTCGATGACGAGGTAGTTGCAGCCCTCCGAAAGGCTGACGATAGCATCGGTCAGCGCCTTTGAGCGTTCCGCGCGCTCGTCGGCATTGTTGGTTTCCACGATGCCGTCGAGGCAAATATGCGTGGGAATGCCGAGATCGCGACCCGTGCGCTCGGCCCAGCCGCGCCTGTTCTCGATGTACCGGGTAAAGCTCTGTTGCCGTGAGTCGAGGTCGATGGTGGCGACCCTTTCGCCGGCCTTCATCAGCGCGATGGCAATATGAATCGCGACCGTCGACTTCCCCGACCCGCCTTTTTCATTGCCGACAACGATCACACGCGGAAACGCTAACTTACTCGATGTTCCTAGAATCATGGGGGCGCGCTCTCCGAATGGTTTGAGCTGTCGAACTCCTCACGCTGTGCTGGTGCAACTGATTTGCGCTGATTCGCTGGAATCGCACCAGCGTCAATCGAATGAGTGACTTAAGTTTTTTGATTCGGATTTTAGCGAGCGCTCAACCACATATGCGAATCGCCTATGTGACACCGCGCTGACATTTGTGACAGCGACGCGTCAGCCCGCTGGAAAGTTCGGCTTAAATCCTTTTTGCGTGCGTTCGATGCGTCCAGCGAACGGCAGTCCGACATGGCCCGGAAACACCAGCGAGCCGCTCGATGCACAATAATCAAGCACCTTGCGGCGGCTCACCACCGCCTGCGCCGCGTCGGAATTCTTCGGAAAATTCCATTCGGGGTAATAAACCTGCAGCAGATGATGCCAGACGTCGCCGATGAAGACGGCGCGCTGGCCCTTGCTTTCGAGCTTGAAGAAGACGTGCCCCGGCGAATGGCCGGGTGCGGAGTCGATCTCGATAAAGTCATTGAGCCGGTAGGGCCCCGAGGCGGCGCTGACGAGGTCTGCCTTGCCGTATTCGAGGATCGGCACCACGCATTCGCGGAAAGTGCCGAGCTCCGCCGGGCCTTCCTTCGGGTCGGCATCGACCTTGGTAAAGTAATCGACATCCGGCTTGGAAAAGACGTAGCGCGCATTGAGGAACGTCGGCACCCAACTACCATCCTTCTGCCGGGTGTTCCAACCGACATGATCGTGGTGCAGGTGGGTGCACATCACGAGATCGATATCTTCGGGCTTGGCGCCCGCGGCGGCGAGGCGTTCGAGATAGGGCTCGTTCAGCATGTGCCAGAACGGCCGATTGGGTTTCGATTTGTTGTTGCCGCAGCAGGAGTCGATGAGGATGGTCTTGCCGTCAACCTTCAGCAGCCAGCTGTGCACCGACAGCCTGATCTTGCCGGTCGAAGCCTCGTAGTGGTGCGGTGCCAGCCAATGCTTGTGCTCGGCCATGTGCGCATCGGTGAAATCCTTGAAGATGTCGCGGAGCGGATAACTCGGGACGTTTGTTTCCTCGACGCGCGTGATGGTCGCTTCACCCACTTTGAACACCGGCAACTCCTGTTCTTCTCTTCCGACGGCACGATCATAGCAAACGCCCGGGCCGTGCCAGCCCGGGCAGTCAAGAAACCGGAGTTTGGATCAGGCGAGCTTCTTGAGCAGTCGCGTGACTTCCCGCTGCTCGTCGGCCGTCAGTGGCGCCAAGGTCGCAGCCGTGATCTGGCCGGCTACCGCAATCGCAGCTCCGGTGACCTCTTTTCCGCGCGCAGTGAGCGCCACTGCTCGGCGGCGGCGGTCTTTAGGGTCGGCAAGCGCGGTGACGAAGCCGCGTGCGCCCAAGCGGTCGACCACGCCCTTGATGGTGGCGGCGTCGAGATAAATGAGGCGGCCAAGATGGTTTTGCGAGCAGGGGCCGACCTCATAAAGCTTGGCCAAGGCCGCAAACTGCGTCTGGGTCAGGCCCTCAATCATGCGCGCGGTGAAAATCGCGGTATGGCGCTGCATGGCGACACGCATCAAGAACCCGACCTGCTCGTCGAGCAGGTAGCGACGGTCGTCCGGCTCCCCGCCACCCGCGATCTTGAGCTTTTCGCGTGGCATTTCTGACCTCTTATGGCGTCCCGAAAAGGCCCGTCTCACGCCATGAGAAATCATGACGGAGTTTGACGGTGGGCGAAAGCCCCCACCCCTTAGTCCATCTCCAATTTTCCCCGAGGCTCAGCCGCGCGGGTGGTCGCGGAAGCGGTCCATCAGCGGCTTGTCCTGGCCGCCGTCGATCTCGATCATGGTACCGTTGACCATCTCCATGAGCGGCGAGGCCAGCATGACGACGAGGCTTGCGACCTCCTCGACCTCGGCGATGCGTCCCATCGGGATCGATGCCGGCGCGAGCTTGTCGGCGTCCTCGTAGGAAATCTTCATGTCGCGCGACATCGCCTTGACGAGTCCCGCCCAGCGCTCGGTGCGCACCGGACCGGGGTTCACGGCGACGAAACTGATCTTGTCCTTGCCGTATTGGCCGGCGAGCGAAAGCGTGAGGTTCTGGCCCGCGGCATTGGCCGCGCCGGGGCAGATCTCCCAGTAAGACGGCTTTACGCCGTCATTGCCGATCAAATTGACCACGCGGCCGCCGCCCTGCTTGCGCATGATGGGCAGCACGTAGCGCAGGCAGCGCACATAACCCATGAACTTGAGCTGCAGCCCCTTCTCCCAGTCGTCTTCAGTCAAGTGCTCGATGACGCCGCCGGCGGCTGAGCCGGCATTGTTGACCATGATGTCGATGCAGCCGAGCGCCTTGTGGCCTTGCTCGACGAAGTTCTTCGCCTCCTTGTCCTGACGCAGATCGGCAGGAATCGCGACGATCTTGCGTCCGGTCTCTTTCGAGATCGTCGCGGCGGTCTCTTCGAGCGGACCGGCGCGCCGCGCGCAGATGGCGACATCGACGCCTTCCTTGGCGAGAGCGAGCGCGATGCCCTTGCCGATGCCTTCCGAGCCGCCGGTCACAAGCGCGGTCTTACCCTTAAGCTTGAGGTCCATCGCAATCCTCCCACTTACTTTCTTGGTTTGTGCGCCAGCCAGCAGCCGGCTTCGGCCGCGGCAATGAGATCGGCGAGTGCGGCGTTGAACTGTTCAGGCTCCTCGCTCGTGATGGTATGGCCGGAGCGCGGAATGACGCAGAGCCCGGCGGTCGGCACAATGCGGCGCAGGAACACGCTGGCATCGAGGCACCATTCGTCTTCATCGCCGACAAGCACCAGAAGCGGCAGCTTGAACTTGCGCAGGTCCGTTTCGACGTCCCACAGCGTTGGCCGTTTGGCCTGCAAATTCTCCATCACCAGCGCGTGGCCCTTGGACGAGTGCTGGCTGAGCATCCTGATGAACTCGGCGTAGCCACGCGGGTCCTTGTTCTTGTGCGCCTGCCGCGTCGGCCCGTCGCCATAGCGCGCAGCAGCGGTCGCCATCGTCTCACTGGCAAACATCTTCGCCGTTTCGCGCGATACCGCGCGCGACTGCTCGACCACTTTGGCATCGGGGCTCGAGCCGTAGCCGCAGCCGGCCGCCGTCACGGAAAGGCAGCGCTCGGGATACTTGATACCGACGAGGAGCGCCGTCAGCGCGCCCATGGAATGGCCGACGACATGCGCCTTGTCGATCTTGAGGCCATCCATGACGGCAATGACGTCGTCGCGAAATTTATCCTGGCTGTATTTGTCGGGCTCGTCCGGAATGTCGGACGGCGGATATCCGCGCTGGCTGTAGGTCACGCAGCGGTGCGAGCGCGCGAAATGCCGCATCTGCGGCTCCCACGTCCGCCAGTCACCGGCGTATTCGTGCACGAACACAACCGGCGTGCCTTGTCCTGCTTCTTCGCAATAAAGCCGCGTGCCATCGCGTGAATTGATATGCGGCATCGCGTCCTCCCGCCGCTCAATTATTTGCACACCAATGAAACCGGAGTAAAGTCGAGGCTCGTCTTCAAGCTCGTGACGATGCACGATCACGGCCGAGGCCACAGGGGGGAATTGTCAATGCTCACAGTGTCACGGCGCGGCGTTGCCGCGGTCGCTACCGCTTTTGCTCTTGTGGCCGCCGGATTGATGTCGCCGCCGGCGCGGGCGCAGCAGAAGCCGGTCATCAAGGTATCGAGCCTGACGCTGCCGGTGTTCAACCCGCTGGTCTGGAACATCATGAAGGCGAAGGACTTCGACGCCAAGAACGGCTTCGAGCTCGATATCCATGCCTACCCGTCGATCGCCGCCTTCTACGCGGGCTTTGCCACCGGCGAGACCGACGCGCTGATCGGCGGGCCGACCATCTTCCAGAAGCTTTACAGCGAAGGCGTCCCCGTGCGCATCGTCGGCACCGGCTTCACGCTCGCCGACCTTGCCATCTTCGCCAAGGATCCCACGATCAAGTCGCTTGCCGACCTCAAGGGCAAGCAGCTCGCTATCGACATGGGCGGCTCGCAGTACCAGGTCGTGAAGATCTACACGGCGGCCAAGGGCATCGACCTCGGCAAGGACATCGTCGTGGTCAACGCCAACTTCGCGGTGGCGCGCGCGCAGCTCGAGGCGGGCCGCGTCGAAGCCGCACTGGTGATCGAGCCGCTCGCCAGCATCATCACCAAGGCGCACAGCGATTGGCACGTCATCTTCAACGGCGCGCAGGGCTGGAAGGAAATCGCCGGCACCGACGGCTGGGAGATCGTGCCGGCCATGCGCGCCGACTCCGTTGCCAAGAACCCGCAGGCGCCGAAGATGCTGATCGCGGCGCTGCAGGATGTCGCCGACTACATGCAGAAGAACACGGCCGACTCCGACAAGATCGCCAACGACACGCTGAAATTGCCGCCCGGCATCTTCACCGCCGCGGTCGAAGGCAAGCGGCTGCAGATGATCGTCAAGCCGGCCTGGGAGCCCGCGACCCGCAAGACCATCACCGACATGATGGAACGCGCGGTCAAAGCCGGCTTCTATCCGGCGATGCCGGACGACAAGATCATCTACGCTCCGTGATGGCCGTGGACGGGATCATCGGCGATGTCGCAAGAGGAGTTGCGTGAGTCGGTCGTCCCGTCGCTGAACTTCCCGCGACAGACGATCGTCTCGCTCCTCGTCTTCGCGGTTTGCTGGGAAGCGCTGTCGCATATCGCGCCCTATCTCGGCATTCCGCCGTTCGCCATCCCGAGCTTCATCAAGATCGCGCACAGCATCGCCGCGATCACACCGATCGACATCGTCGTCACACTGGCGCGCGTGATCGCCGCGCTGATTGCATCCTTCGTGATCGGCGTTTCGCTTGCCATGGCAATGTACCGCTCGGAGACGCTCGATAATTACCTGCATCCGATGATCCGCATCCTGATGGCGGTGCCGGTGGTGTCGTGGATCCTGTTCGCGGTGCTGTGGTTCCCCGGTGTCGAATTCCGCATCGGCTTTGTGCTGGTGGTGGTGTGCGGGCCGGTGTTCCTCGTCGACTCGCTCGATGCCATGCGCGGCGTGCCGCGCGAGCTGCGCCACATGATGCGATCGTTCCGGCCGACGACGTTGCAATACTTCCGCAAGCTGATCCTGCCGGCGATCGTGCCGACAATCTTCACGAGCTGGAAGGTCAACATCAGCCTGGCGATTCGCGTCGTGACTATTGCAGAGCTGGTCGGCGCGGTGACTGGCATCGGGCACCAGCTGTCAGTGGCGCAAGAGCTGTTCTCGGTCGCCGACGTATTCGCCTGGACCATCGTGCTGGTGGCGCTCTTGTTCCTGCTCGAGGCGTTGGTCGCGCGCATCGAGGCACGCCTGCTGCGGTGGCGGACATGAGTGGGCCATCACCGATCGAAGTGCGCGGCCTGCGCAAGGTCTTCCGGCAGGCGACGTCCGGTCAGTCGGTGGTCGCGATTGACCGTCTCGACCTGTCGATTGCGCCGCGCGAGGTCGTCGCCATTGTTGGGCAGACTGGCTGCGGCAAGTCGACCTTGTTCGACCTGATGATCGGCCTCGAAGCGCCGAGCGAAGGCACCTTGCGCATCGGCGACAAGAATCCGCACGACGATTTCGATTTTTTCCGGGGCCGAATCGCCACCGTGTTCCAGCAGGACCGCCTGCTGCCGTGGCGGTCGGCTCTCGACAATGCGCGGCTGCCGCTGGAGCTGATTGGTCTCGGCGAAGACGAGCAACGCAAGCGCGCGCTGACGTGGCTCGAGCGGCTTGGCCTTGGCAATTTCGTCAACGCCTATCCGCATGAGCTGTCCGGCGGCATGCGCCAGCGAGTGGCGATCGCCCGCGCTTTCGCGGTACAGCCCGACATTCTGCTGGCCGATGAGGCGTTCGGCCATCTCGACGAGGTGACGGCCGCAGAATTGCGAGAGACGTTCTTGGCGTTGGCGCGCGAGTGCGGCTCGACCGCGGTTTTGATCACGCACCAGCTCGAAGAGGCGATCAGCGTCGGCGACCGCATCGTCGTGTTCGGCAAGTCTGCCAAGCTCCTCGCCGACATCCATGTGAGTACATGGCCGAAGGCAAAGCATGCGGCCTTGCGCGAGGCGATCCAGGCGACGCTTCAAAGCAACAAGCCCGATCCACGGCTGCACGATCTGGGCGCGAGGGTCAAACGCAGCCTAAAAAAGAAGCGCGCTGCCAAACCTACATCATAGCAGTTGGCGCAGCGCCAGATGCAGACCGAGCGCGAGCAGGCCGAGAAAGAGGCAAAGCCGGAACGTTGTCGGCGAAATCCTGCCGCGCACCGCCTGCCCGATCACCATGCCGACGATGGCCGTGACGAGTGCTACAGCGGACGGCAGCCACAGCGACCATGTCAACTGGCCCGCATGCGCCAGCGCGACGGCAAGCGTGATCGTTGATACCGTGAAGGATAAACCAAGGGCCTGCACCAGCCGGTCACGGTCGAGATCGAGCGACTGCAGATACGGCATGGCGGGGATGACGAACACGCTGGTAGCGACTGAAAGCACGCCGTTGACGACACCAATAACGATGCCGAGCCAGGACTCGGCTCGCCGCGGCACCTTGAAGTGCACTTTCAATAGGCCGAGTACGGCATAGAGCGCGAGGATCGCCCCGAGCCAGATCGTCGCTTCGCCTCGGCTGGGCGGAAAGAAGACGGCGGCAATCACCGTGCCGACACAGATGCCGACCAGGAGCGAGGCGAGCCGGCGCAACAGGCCCAGCACGGCGCCGCCGACAAAGCACTGCCAGACGTTAGTGACGAGCGAGGGGACGACCAGGATCGCCGCTGCCTGCGCGGGGCTCATCATCAGGCCGAGCAGGCCGACCGCGACCGTCGGCAGGCCGAGGCCAATCACACCCTTGATGAAGCCGGCTAGAAGGTACGTGCCTGCGGTCGCGATGAGTACGTGCCAGGTTTCCACGGCGCGACTTTGCGCGACGGCCGCACGCGCCGCAATCCGCATGTCGGCAAGGCCCGCTCAACGCGCCACGAAGCCGTTGATTGCCGCCGCCGGCTATTCGGTGTCATAGTCCGTCGCGAACGGAACCCCACTATGGCAGACATTTTCGTTTCCAAAGTTGCCGAATTTCCCGACGGCGAGCGCCGCGTCATCAATCATGCGGGGCGCGAGATCGGCGTGTTCCATTGGCAGGGCAATTTTTACGCCTACGAAAATCTCTGCCTGCATCAGGGCGGACCGGCCTGCGAAGGCCTCATCATGCACAAGGTCGAGGATGTGATCGGGCCGGACCGCACCTGGGTTGGGCAGAAGTTTTCCGACAACGAAATCCATTTCGTCTGCCCCTGGCACGGCTACGAATACGACCTGAAAACCGGCGAATGCGCCGCGGACCGGGCGCTGAAGCTCAAGAGCTTCGCGGTGGTCCGACGCGGGGAGGATATCTATGTCGTCGCAAGCTGACGCCATGACTCGGCCGAGCGATGCCGAAATCCAGGCTGACCTCGCCAAAGCGGTGCGGCTCTACGCCGAACGCACAACCGAGCGCGAAGGCGCCCTGCCCGCCTTCCCCACCGATGCGCCGATGACCGCGACCGAGGTCATGGTCACTGTCACGGCAATGCTCAAAGCCGTGAACCTGCAGGTGTTTGAGCTCGGGATGTGGCAGACCTTCTCGGGGAAATGCTGATGGATCTGCCGCTCTCCAATTTCCGCCGTATGGCGGTCGAGGAATTCGACACGTCAAAGCTGCTGGTGCATGCCAGGCAGCAGGCCGTCGAGCGCGGGTACCAGAATTTCCCGATCGTCGATGTCGACTCGCATCACTACGAGTCGGAATCGCTCGTCGAGATCCTCGAATACATGGACGATCCGGTCATCCAGCAGTTGGCGCAAAGCGCGAGCCAGACCGGACAGCGCAGTGTCGGCGTGTTCGCCGGCGGGGTTGGCTATCAGGACATGGGCGGGCGCGTGATGCGTTACGCCACCCGGCGGCTCGAGAAGACCTCGGGCGACAACCATCGCGACATCACGCTGTCCAAACGCTGGATGGACGCGATGGGCGTCGATATCGCGGTGATGTTCCCGACGCCGATGCTGACCCTCGGCCTGCACCCGCAGGTTGAGGTCGAAGTCGCGCTGGCGCGCGCATACAACAGGTGGCTCTGCGAACGCGTGTTGGCGCATGAGCCGCGGCTGCGCTCCATGCTTTATCTGCCGTTCAACGACGCCGATGCCTGCTACCGCATGGTCAAGGAATTCGGCGGGCAGCCCGGCGTCGCCGGCTTCATGGTGACCGCCGCGCGCCACCGGCCTGTGCACCACAATTCCTACATGCGTACCTATGCGCTGCTCGAGGAAATGGGCCTGCCGCTCGGCTTCCACGCCGGCTACAACTGGAACGAACAGTCGATGGAGATGATGAACAAGTTCATCTCCGTGCACGCCATCGGCTTTGTCTTCTATAACATGGTTCATCTCACCAATTGGATCGTCAACGGGCTGCCGGAACGTTTCCCGAAGCTGAAGGTATTGTGGATCGAGAGCGGCCTCGCCTGGGTGCCGTTCATGATGCAGCGGCTCGACAACGAGTACATGATGCGCTCGTCGGAGTGCCCGGCGCTGAAGAAGAAGCCCAGCGACTACATGCGCGACATGTTCTTCTCGACGCAGCCGATGGAAATAACCGACATGGGCGCGTTGGAGCAGACCTTCCGCATGACGAAGGCGGAGACCCAGCTGCTTTATTCATCCGATTATCCACACTGGGATTTCGATCTGCCCAGCACGATCTATGACCTGCCCTTCCTCAATGAGCAGGCCAAGCGCAATATCCTGGGAGGCAATGCGATCCGGCTGTTCAATCTGAAACTGCCGGCGGAAAAACTGGCACGCGTTGCGTAACGAAAAAAGCCGGGGCGACCGAGGGGGATGAGATGCGTTTATTTCTGGCGTTGATCGCCGTCATCTCGATGACCGCGGGGGCGGCCGCGCAAGACGAAACCGCGAACTATCCGAGCAGGCCGATCAAGGTCGTGGTGTCGGTGCCCGCTGGCGGCGGCGTCGACACCGTGACTCGCATGGTGGCCGACGGTCTGCGCAAGAAGCTCGGCCAGCCGGTGGTGGTCGAGAACCATGCCGGCGCCGGCGGCAATGTCGGCGCCGATTACGTGTTCAAGTCGGAGCCCGACGGCTACACGCTGCTGGCTTCGCAGCCGTCGCCGATCACGGTCAACCCGCTGCTGTACAAGGAGCTGAGCTTCGATCCGACCAAGTTCGAGGCGGTCGCGATCATGACCAAGATCGCCAACGTGCTCCTGGTGCGGCCCGATTTTCCGGCGAAAGATGTCAGGGAGTTCATTGCCTATTGCAAGGCTAACCCCGGCAAGGTGAACTATGCCTCACAGGGCATCGGCACGACCTCGCACCTGACCGCGGTCGTGTTCGAGAAGGTCGCCGGCGTGAAGCTCGTGCATGTCCCGTACAAGGGCACGGCGCCGGCACTCAACGACATCATCGCGAGCCACGTCGACATGATCTTCATGGAGCTTGCTTCCGCGATCCGCCTGCATCAGGGCGGCAAGGCGCGCATCCTCGCGGTCGCGACCAAGGAACGCATTGCGAGCCTGAAGGACATTCCGACCTTCGCGGAGGCCGGCGTTCCGAATTTCGAATCCGGCACCTGGAATGCGATCACGGCGCCGCCGAAGACGCCGCCGGCGATCGTCGCCAAGCTCAACAAGGCGATCAACGAGGTGTTGCAGGAGCCGGAATTGCAGGACCACTTCGCCAAGCTGACCTTGCAGGCGGCGAGCGGCAGTCCCGCAGAAGCCAAGGCCTTCATCACGGAAGAGACGAAAACCTGGGGCCAGGTGATCAAGGACACGCAAACCCCGGCGCATTGATCCCATAACTCGTTGCTTCTGAAACGAGATTCAAAAGATAGTATCTTTACTATTTTAGATCGCGCGCCATACTCGCCGACCTCAACCGAGGACGCGCGTATGGCGCAGCCGTTGCAGCAGCTGGTGCAGATGAGCGGTGATCTCACCGCGCGTATCATGTTTGCCGGCCGCTCCTCCTCGCTGTCGGCGCAGATGGTCGCTGATGTCCGCGACCAGCTGTTCGCCAAGAAGCTCGAGCCCGGCGATTTCCTTGGCACCGAAAGGGATCTCGCGGCGCGGTTCGGCACGAGTCGCATCGTCGCACGCGATGCGCTGCGGACGCTCGAGGCGCTCGGTATTGTCGAAATCCGCAGGGGCAAAGGCGGTGGCGCGCGCATCGCGCAGGGCAATCCGCGCCTGTTCGCAGAAGCGCTCGCGGTGCAACTCGATCTCACCGGCGTCTCCGTCGCCGAGATCATGGACGCGCAGCGCGCCATCGAGACGCTCGGCGCCGAGCTTGCCGCCGAGAACGCGACTGCCGACGACATCGCCAAGCTGCGCCGCCTGCTGCGCGAGGCAGAAGCCGCGATCGGCGACCTCGATCTGTTCACGCGGCTGTCGCGCGACTTCCATCTGGCCGTCGCCGAGGCTTCGCACAACCGGGTACTCGTCGTGCAGCTCATTTCGCTCGAGCATGTGTCGTGGCCGCGACGCAACGTCACCGCAACGCCGAAGCTTGCGCATCACATCCTCGACATCCACGCTAAGCTTGCCGACCTCATCGAGTTGCGCGATCCGGCCGGAGCCCGCGCGCTGATGGACGACCACGTCAAGATGATCCGGGCCCGGCGCGTCGCAGAACACGGGAAAAACCACGCCGACGATCAATCGTGCTGCTGATCTTACAGGGAGACAAACATGGCCAGATTCATCATCGAACCGCATTTCCGCCTGCAAGAGTGGATCGCCCACGACAAGGGCTATTTCAAAGACGAAGGCCTCGACTACGAGTTCCGTGAGCTCATCAAGTCGTCCGACGGCAAGCACCACGACAAAGGCGACAAGGTCGGCGCCATGCAGTCGTTCGAGGCGGGTCGCAAGGCCGACGTTTCCTGCGCCTGTCACTGGACCATCAACGTCGCGGCCTCAAAGGGCCTCGGCCGGATGTCGAACGAAGTCTACTCGGTGTCGCCGGCCGGCATCTTCGTGCAGCCTGACTCCAAGATCAAATCTCCGGAAGATCTCGCCGGTGTGCCGATTTCGGTCGGCTACCAATCCGGCAGCCATTACGCGACCATCCAGGCGCTTGAGCAGTTCATTCCGCAGGACAAGATGAACCTCGTCTACTCCGACGGCATGTTGTTTGCGCGCATGGACAAGCTGCTCGAAGGCGCGGCGCCAGCGGTGCATCTGTTCAGCGGTCCGTATTACTTCGCCGAACAGCTCGGCTATCGCAAAATTCTCGATACCACGTTCATGATCGGCATGATGATCCACGGCAATCCAGATCCGGAGGATCTGCGCAAGTTCTACCGGGCGCTGCGCCACGCCCAACGCGATCTCGATCTGCGGCCGGAACTCTACACGCACTACTACACGAAGGAATTCCCGGAGCGTTATCATGCCCGCATGGATACCCGGCGCTGGGGACCTGGCGAGCGCCTTGTGTTCGAGCCCTATACCGAAGAGGTCTACAAGGAAGCCCGCAGCTGGATCGCCTCGCACGGCATCTACCCCGACGGCAATCTGGGGGGCGAGCATTACGAGGAGGTGACCGTTTCCGTCGGCTGAGTGGCCACCGCCCCAAAGCTGCTGCTTCAGTTACGAGCGCCGCGAAATCGTACGGTTTCGCGGCGCTTTTCTTTGCGTGGGCGCTCGGGCATTCTAACCCGCGACAGCAAAAAGCGTCTGCAGGGGAGGATAACGATGAAGCGCATCTTGTTGACCGGCGTCGCCGTGCTTGCGGCCACGCTGCTGCCCGCGGCCGGCAAGGCCGAAGATACGGTCAAAGTCGGGATGATCATCTCGCTGTCAGGGCCGTTCGCCGACACCGGCGTACAAATGCTCAACGGCGCCAAGCTCTATGTGAAGCAGCACGGTGATACTGTCGCCGGCAAGAAGATCGAGATCATCGCCAAGGATGTCGGCGGCATCAATCCGCCGGTCGCCAAGCGGCTGGCGCAGGAACTGGTCACGCGTGACAACGTCGACGTGCTCGCCGGTTTCGACCTGACGCCGAACGCGCTCGCCGCTGCCGACGTTTCGGCCGAAGCGAAGAAGTTCATGGTCAACATGAATGCGGCGACCGCGATCGTAATCACTAAGTCGCCTTATATGGTGCGCACCTCCTTCACTGTGCCGCAACTCAACCAGACGCTCGGTACCTGGGCCGAGAAGAGCGGGGGCGTGAAGAAGGCCTATACGATGGTTGCCGATTTCGGTCCCGGCATCGACGCCGAGGCCGCCTTCACCAAGGGCTTCAAAGACGCCGGCGGCGACATCCTTGGCTCGGTTCGCATGGCCGTCGCCAACCCGGATTTCTCGGCCTACGTGTCGCGAGCCAAAGATCTCTCGCCCGAGGGCATCTTCGTCATGATCCCGGGTGGCGCGCAGCCCGGTGCCTTCGGCAAGGCGCTGGCGGAGCGCGGCATCGACCCGAAGAAAACCAAGGTGATGGGCCAGATGGAGATCACCGACGAGCACGCCATCGCCAGCATGGGCGATGTGGCGCTCGGCCTGATCACCTCGGGCCATTACGACTACAACCACAAATCCAAGATGAACAGCGACTTCGTCAAAGCCTACAACGCCGAATACAAGCGCAATCCGGACTTCTTCTCGGTCGGCGGCTATGACGGCATGCACGTGATCTATGCCGCGCTGGCAAAGACCAAGGGCAAGACCGACGGCGAGTCGATGATCGATGCTGCGAAAGGCCTCAAGTGGGAGAGCCCGCGCGGCCCGATGTCGATCGATCCCGAGACCCGCGACGTCGTGCAGACCGTCTATATCCGCCAGGTGGAGAAGGTCGGCGGCAGGCTGGTCAACGTCGAGATCGCCAAAATCGAAAACGTGAAGAGCCCGAAATAGAGCGCCGGATTTGATGCGCGGCAGGCCGGACCGGGGAAGCCGCCTCGTTCTGGCCCGCCGTCTCGCATTCCGTTAGGCTCGGCATCGCTCCATTGGGCCTTTCCCGCCATGCTTCCGCCAGTTGCCGGCGTTCTGTTCGACGGCTTCGCCTACGGGATGCTGCTGTTCCTACTGTCGGTCGGGCAGTCGGTGACGTTGGGCATGATGAATTTCATCAACCTCGCGCATTGCGCCTTCGCCATGCTCGGCGGCTACGTGGCGGTAATCCTCGTCAACACATTGGGTTGGCCGTTCTTTGCCGTGCTACCGGTCGCCTTCTTCGCCGCGGCCGCGGCGAGCGTGGTGGTCGAGCGTGTGTTCTATCGCCGGCTCTATCGCGCCACCGATCTCGACCAGGTGCTGCTGACCATCGGCATCACTTTCATCTCGGTCGCGGTCGCCGCCTATCTCTTCACCACCGCGCAGCAGCCGATCCAACTGCCGTCCTATCTCCGTCAGTCGATCGAGGTGCTCGGCCTGCGCCTGGCCGTCTACCGGCTCATCCTTATTGCGCTCGCCCTCGTCACCACCGGGCTTCTGGTCGCCGCGCTCGAATACACGCGCTTCGGCGCTCAGGTGCGCGCTGCCGTCGACAATGAGCGCATGGCTCGCGGATTGGGGATCGACGTCGACCGCACCTTCGCCATCACTTTCGCGCTCGGCTCGGGGCTCGCCGGTCTCGGCGGTGCGCTGGCGATCGAGATCGTCGGCCTCGATCCATCCTTCGCCTTCACCTATCTCGTCTACGTCCTCATTGTCGTCTCGGTCGGCGGCCTCGGCTCGATCCGCGGCAGCTTTGCCGCCGCCGCCGTGCTCGGCATCAGCGACATTGCTGGCAAATACTACGTCCCCTCGCTGGGCGCCTTCCTCATCTACCTCGTTATGATCAGCCTGTTGATGTGGCGGCCGACCGGGCTTTTCGGGAGACGGTGATGGCGCTCGCCGAGAACATCCGCAGCCCACAGCTTTACCTGCAATCGCTGAGCCGCTGGCGCCCGACCGAAATCGCCTTCTGGCTCGCGACACTGCTCCCGTTCTTTGTCGCCGCGAACTATCTCTCGCTGGCGAGCCAGATCGCGATCACGGCACTGTTCGCGCTCTCGCTCGACCTCATCCTCGGCTATGCCGGCGTCGTCTCGCTCGGCCACGCCGCCTTCTTCGGGGTCGGCGCCTATTCGGCCGGGCTCATTTCAAAATATGGCTGGGGCGAACCGCTGACTGGGCTCGTGATGTCAGGGTTTATCGCGGGTTTCGTCGGCTATCTGACCAGCTTCATCATCGCGCGCTTCCGCCACCTGGCGCGAATCATGCTGACGCTCGGCTTGGGTCTGCTGCTCGCCGAACTCGCCAACAGCGCCGGTTGGCTGACCGGCGGCATGGACGGCCTGCAGGGCATCCACATGTGGCCGCTGCTCAGCAGCTTCAAATTCGATCTCTATGGCTATACCGCCTACGCCTATGCGCTCGCCGTGCTGTTCCTCCTCTTCCTCGGTGCACGGCGGCTGATCCATTCGCCGTTTGGCCTGGCGCTGCGCGGCATCCGCGAGAACTGGACACGCATGCCGGCGATCGGCGCCGAGAGCCGTTCGCACATCCGCACCGTCTACACGATCGCCGCGGCGATGGCTGGTGTTTCCGGCGCGCTGCTGGCGCAGACCACGGAAACGGTGTCGCTCGACTCGCTCGGCTTCGAGCGCTCGGCCGAAATCCTGGTCATGCTCGTGCTCGGCGGCGCGGGACGTCTTTATGGCGGATTGATCGGCGCCATCATCTTCATGGTGGCGCGCGACCAGTTCTCTGGGATCCAGCCGCAATATTGGTATTTCTGGATCGGCGTGCTGCTGGTCGTCGTCGTGATGTTCCTGCCGAACGGCGTGCTCGGCGGTCTGTCCAAGCTGCAGGCGCGATGGAGCAGACGATGAGCGCGATCGCTCTAGCAACGCGCGGCCTGTCGAAGAGCTTCGGCTCGCTGGCCGTTGCTCGCGACATTGAGCTCGAATTGCCGGTCGGCGCCCGCTACGCGCTGATCGGCCCGAACGGCGCCGGCAAGACGACACTCATCAACCTTATGACAGGCATGCTGGCACCCAATGCCGGCCGCATCTTTCTCGGCGATGAGGACATCACAACTTTCGAGCCGCAGGATCGCGTGCGCCGCGGGTTGGCCCGCACGTTTCAGATCAACACATTGTTCGCGGGCCTCAACGCGCTCGAAGCGGTGACGCTCGCGGTGTGCGAGCGGCGCGGCATTTCCGGCCAATTCTGGAAGAACATCGCCGTCCACGGCGAGGCGATCGACGAGGCCTACGCCATCCTCGCCAGGCTCAAGCTTGGCGACGCCTGCTATCAGCCAACGCGCGAATTGCCTTACGGCCGTCAGCGCCTCTTGGAGATCGCACTGGCGCTCGCCACCAAGCCGCGCGTGCTGCTGCTCGACGAGCCCGCCGCGGGCGTGCCGCCGGAAGAAAGCGGCGAAATCTTCGAGGTCGTGGCGGGTCTGTCGCAGGACCTGACACTGCTGTTCATCGAACACGACATGCATGTCGTTTTCCGTTTCGCCACGCACATCATTGTGCTGGTCGGCGGCAGCGTATTCACCGAAGGCTCGCCGAAGGAGATCGCCGCCGATCCAGGCGTGCGCGAAGTCTATCTCGGGACGCGCAAGCATGGCTGAAGCGCTGCTCACACTCGACAAAGTGACGGCAGGCTACGGCGACGCCGTGGTACTGCATGGCGTGTCGCTCGAATTGCCCGAAAGCGGCAGCCTCGCGCTGCTCGGCCGCAACGGCGTCGGCAAGACGACGCTGCTGCTCACCATCATGGGCAACACGCAGCTGCGCAGCGGCCGTGTCCTGTGGCGCGGCCGGGACATTTCTCGCCTGGCGCCGCACCGCCGCGCCGGCAACGGCATCGGTTGGGTGGCCCAGGAGCGCGAGATTTTCCTCTCGCTCAGCGTCGAGGAGAATCTCACCGTCGCATCACGGCCGGGCTCCTGGACGCTCGATAGCATCTACAAGCTGTTCCCGCGCCTGTCCGAGCGGCGGCTTAACCGTGGCAACCAGCTCTCCGGCGGCGAGCAGCAGATGCTGGCGATTGCGCGCGCGCTGATGACCAATCCGGCGCTGGTGCTGCTCGACGAGCCGTTCGAGGGGCTCGCGCCCGTCATCGTCGAGGAACTAATCGGCGCGCTCAAGCAAATGTTGTCGGGCCGCGGCGTCGCCATCATCCTTGTCGAGCAGCACACCGATATCGCGCTGGAGTTGACCGATCAGGCGATTGTGCTCGAACGCGGTACGGTTGTGCATCGCGCGCCTTCGCCAGCGCTGGCGAAAGACCTGCCGACGCTCGAGCGGCTGGTCGGGTTGCGCGTGGCCGCGACGCCGTGACATTGTAGACCTGCAAGCACGAGGGACCTCATGGCCGACCCGATGATTCCGCGCGAGCGGAGCGACTATTCTGCGATCGTCGACCGCCCGCCGCTGAAATTGCCGGGCAAGGCCCGCATCGTGTTCTGGACCATCGTGAACTACGAGGTCTGGGACATCGGCAAGCCAATGGCGCGGCAATTGCTGCCCGCGCCGACCGGCGTGCCGCTGATGCCGGACGTCGTGCACTGGGCGTTCCACGAATACGGCATGCGCGTCGGTTGCTGGCGCTTCCATGAGCTGTTCAAGCGCCTCGGCATTAAGCCAACGCTCGCAGCCAACGCGCGCATCTGCGAGGACTATCCGCGTGTCGCCGACGAGGCCAAGCGCGAGGGCTGGGAATTCATGGGCCACGCCTACGAGCAGGGCCCGATCCACAAAGAGCCCGATCAGGCCGCCATGATCAAGCGCACCATGGACGTGCTGACCAAGTTCACCGGCAAGAAGCCAGTTGGCTGGCTCGGACCGGGCCTCACGCAGACGCTCGAAACGCCCGACTTGCTCGCGGCCGCCGGCGTCGAATACATCGGCGACTGGGTCTATGACGACGAGCCAACCGTGATTCGCACGACCAGCGGCCCGCTGGTGACGCTGCCCTACACCATCGAGTGCAATGACATCCCGATGATGCTGGTCCAGCATCACGAGAGCGACTACCTGCTCAAGCGCACCATCGACCAGTTCGACCGGCTGTACGCCGAGAGCGAAAAGCGCGCCAAGATTTGCGCGCTTGCCATCCATCCCTACATCAGCGGCCAGCCGCACCGGATCAAATATCTCGAGCAGATCTACGACTATGTAAACGAGCACGACGACGTGCTGCACTGGAACGGCGCCCAGATCCTCGATTGGTACCGCGGCGTTGCCAAGATCGAGGCTGCTGCCTAGAGTGGGCGCACGCCCATAAGCACAAAAAACGGGCGTCATTTTCGGAGGACGATATGCGCTTCGCCGCCCTTTCGCGCGCGCTCTTCGGCGTGTCCATCCTGCTCGGCACGATCTCGGCAACTTCGGCTCAGGTACCGGAAATCCGCCTCGCCCGCCAATTTTCCATGGGTTACCTGCAACTCAACGTGATGGAGCATCAAAAGCTTATCGAGAAGCACGCCAAGGAGCTCGGCATTCCGCAGGTCAAGGTCGAGTGGTTCACCTTCAATGGCCCGACCGCGGTCAACGAGGCACTGATCTCCGGCAACATCGACGTCGGCTCGGGCGGCGTCCCAGGCTTGCTGATTTTGTGGTCGAAGTCGAAGGGCACTCCGCAGGAGGTGCGTGGCATTTCGGCGCTCAGTTCGCAGCCGTTCCTGCTCAACACCAAGGACGCCAACATCAAGACCATCAAGGACTTCAAGGACAACGACCGCATCGCGGTGCCGTCGGTGAAATCCTCGGTGCAGGCGATCACGCTGCAGATCGCGGCCGCCAAAGAGTACGGCGTCAAGGAGTTCGCCAAGCTCGATCCGTTGACGGTGTCGATGACGCCGCCGGACGCCACTATCGCGTTGCTCAAGGGTGGCGCGCAGATCACCGCCGCCTTCAGCGTGCCGCCGTTCCAGTATCAGCAGTTGGAGGATCCGGCAGTGCACACGGTGCTGAATTCGTTCGACGTGATGGACGGCTCGCACACCTTCACTGCGGCATGGACGTCGAAGAAATTCCGCGACGGCAATCCCGTGCTTTATAAGGCGCTGGTCGCGGCAATGAAGGAAGCAACCGACATCATCAACAAGGACAAGAAAGCAGCCGGCGCCTTGTGGATCGAGGATTCGAAATCGAAGCTATCGCCCGACATGGTCGGCAAGATCGTCTCCGGCCCGCAGGTGCATTGGACGATGACGCCGGAAAACACCATGAAGTATGCTGACTTCATGGCGAGTGTCGGCACGCTCAAGGAGAAGCCGGCGTCGTGGAAAGATTATTTCTTCCCCGAAATCTACGACGTCAACGGCAGCTGATCACTGGCTCGCGACCACGCGGTGGCTTTGCTCGCCAAGCCCATCGATCGACGCCGTCACGACATCGCCGGGCTTGAGATAAGTCGGCTGCTTCTGCCCAAGGCCGACGCCCGCCGGCGTGCCGGTGAGAATGACGTCGCCGGGCTGCAAGCTCATAAAGCGGCTGATGTAGGAGACGAGCGCCGGCACGCCGAAGATCATGCCGCGCGTATTGCTATTTTGCTTGTGCACGCCGTTGACGCTCAGGCGCAGCGCGAGATTGTGCGGGTCAGGAATTTCCGCGCGCGTCGCAACCCACGGCCCAAGCGGCGCGAAAGTGTCGGCGCTCTTGCCCTTGAACCCCTGCCCGCCGCGATTGAACTGGAAGTCGCGTTCGGAAAAATCGATGCCGAGCACGTAGCCATAGACGTGATCGAGTGCGGCGCTCTCCGCGATGTAGACGCCCGGCTTGCCGATCACGACACCGAGCTCGACTTCCCAGTCAACACTTTTCGCATCACGCGGCAACACAAGGTCGTCGTTAGGCCCGCATAACGCGCTCGTCGCCTTGAGAAACAGCGTCGGCTCTTTCGGCAGCGCGAGCCCGGTCTCCTCGGCGTGATCGCGGTAGTTGAGTCCGACACCAATAATCTTGCCGACGCTATGCAGGTCGAACGCATCAGCATCACTGATCAATGCATTTTCGGTGGGACGGTAGCGAACGGTTTTCATGCAGCAAAAAGCTCCGCCCTGTACAACATTCGGGGCACCTGCAAGACTGCCGCTACGTTACAACAAAAATCGTCCGAGGAACGCGTCGATGAGCTTCCCCAAGCCGAATGTCGGCATGCTGCCGAACGACCGTCTCGCCTACTCCGCGATTAAGACGCGCAAGCCGCTTGAATTGCCGAAGGGCGCGCGCATGGTGGTATGGACCGTCACCAATGTCGAGGAATGGGACCCGACGCAGACCATGCCGCGCACCGTGTTGACGCCACCGGCCGGCGGCTCGCCAATGCCGGACATTCCGAACTGGTGCTGGCACGAATACGGCAACCGCGTCGGCTTTTGGCGCTTGTTGCAAGTCTATGACGAGTTCAAGGTTCCTGGCGTGATGAATATCAATGGCGCGGCGGTCGAAGCTTTTCCCGACATCGTCAAAGCCTGCGTTGAGCGCAACTGGGAGTTCGTCGGCCACGGCTACACCCAGCGCAACATGCAGAAGGTCGAGAACGAACGCGCCGACATCAAGAAGAGCGCCGAGGTCCTGAAGAAGGCGACCGGCAAGCGCCCGCGCGGCTGGCTCGGTCCCGGACTGACGGAGACCTGGGAGACGCCGGATGTGCTGGCCGAGGAAGGCTACGACTATGTCGCCGATTGGGTGCTTGACGATCAGCCGGTGTGGCTGAAGACGCGCGGCAAGCCGATCCTCAACATTCCCTACACGCAGGAATGCAACGACGTCGCCATGATGCTGATCCAGCATCACAAGGCGAACGAGTTCTACGAACGCGCCATCGACCAGTTCGAGCAGATCTACAAAGACGCCAAGGGCTCGGCGCGCGTCATGGCGATCTCCGTGCATCCCTATATCATGGGCGCGCCGCACCGTGCCAAATACTTTCGCAAGATATTCGAGAAGATCCGCAGGAAGCGTGACGTACTGTTCTGGACCGGCGCGCAGATCGCCGACTGGTACATGAAGGTCGGGCCGAAGGCGCCATAGTCAATGCACCCGCGCGAACGTCTTGCTTATTCGCCGATCGAAGGCCGTGCACCACTGAAATTCCCCAAGGGCGTGCGCATGGTGGTCTGGCCGGTGCTGGCGCTGGAAGAATGGGACATGGGCCGACCGATGGCGCGCATGGTGATCTCGCCACCACAGGGCCAGCCTCAGCAGCCTGATCATCCGAACTGGAGCTGGCACGAATACGGCATGCGCGTCGGCTTCTGGCGGCTGCGCAAGCTGTTCAAGGCCCTCGGCATCTCGCCGACCTGCGCGCTCAACGCGCGCGTCTGCGAGACCTATCCGAGCGTGGTGAAGACCTGCATCGACGACGGATGGGAGCTCAATGCGCATGGCTACGATCAGGTGCCGATGCACAAGGCGGACGATCAGCGCGGCGTCATCATGAAGTCGATGGACATCATCGAGAAGTTCTCCGGCAAGCGGCCGCGCGGCTGGTTCGGCCCGGGCCTGACGCAGACCTTCGACACGCTCGATTACCTGTCGGAAGCCGGTGTCGAATATATCGGCGATTGGGTGCTCGACGACGAGCCGGTGACGCTGAAGACAACGCACAGGCCGGTGGTGGCGCTACCGTACAATTTCGAGATCCACGACATCGTGCTGATGGCACTGCAGCACCACACCTCCGACATCATGTATGTGCGCGCCAAGGACCAGTTCGACTGGCTTTACGCAGAAGCGGCCGAGCGGCCCAAGGTCATGGCGATCGCCTGCCATCCCTATCTCTCCGGCGTGCCGCATCGCATCGGCCACGTGAAGCGGACCTTCGAGGAGCTTATGTCGCGCGACGGCGTGGTCGCCTGGAGTGGCGACAAGATTCTCGACTGGTACCTGGCGCAGCGCTAATGAGCTTGATTTCTCCGCTCTACCGCTCGGCCTTCGTGCCGCACGACATCGCAGAGCCGATTGCGGGCGCTGCGGGCGGGCCGCTCGCCGGCCTGACCGCCGCGGTCAAGGACATGTATGACATCGCCGGCTACCGCATCGGCAGCGGCAATCCGACCTTTCTCGAAACCTGCCCGATCGCGGCGAAAAATGCCGGCGCCATCCAGCGCATCCTCGACGCCGGCGCCACCATCACCGGCAAGACGATCTGCGACGAGTTCTTCTTCAGCGTAACCGGCGCCAACACGCATTACGGCACGCCGGTCAATCCGCGCGCGCCGGGGCGGCTGCCGGGCGGATCGTCGAGCGGCTCGGCTTCGGCGGTGGCGTCGGGCGCCTGCGATTTCGCGCTCGGCAGCGACACTGGCGGCTCGGTCCGTATTCCGGCATCCTTCAACGGCCTCTACGGTCTGCGGCCGACACTGCACCGCATCGACGAACGCGGCGTGCAGGCGATGGCGCCCTCCTTCGACGTGCCCGGCTGGTTCGCCGCGAGTGCGGGCGTCTGCCGCGCCGTCGGCGCCGTGCTGCTCGACGAGCAGGGCACGCCGGCACGCATCTCTCGCATGATCGTGCTGGAAGATGCTTTCGCCGAAGCCGATGACGACGTCGCGGACCTGCTGCATTCGGCGCTCGAATTCATGACCGACGACCTGCCGTCGATCACCCATGCGCGCATCTCGCTCGAAGGATTCGATCCCTGGCGCGAGGCGTTCCGTACCATCCAGGGCTACGAGGTGTGGCAGACCTTCGGCGAATTCGTCACGCGCCAGCGGCCGGAAATCGGCCCGGGCGTGCGCGAACGCATCGAATTTTCCGCGCGCGTCAGCAAGGACGAGATGCAGGCGGCGCGGCGCGTGCACGCGCAGGCGCGCGAGCACATTTTCCAGACCGCGCAGCCGGGCACGATCATGGCGTTGCCGACGGCGCCGTGCGTTGCACCGCTGATCGACGGCACACCGGAAGACTTGGACAAGTTCCGCACCCGCGTGATGCGGCTGACCAGCACCGCCGGCATGGCCGGCTTGCCGCAGATCAACCTGCCGATCGGTACGCTCGGCGGACTGCCGGTCGGCCTCTCATTTATCGGCTGGCCGGGCGGCGACGAAGCGCTGCTCGATCTCGCCTGTGAATTGTCGCGCCACTGCGGGATGGCGGCCTAGAGCGTTTTGTGCTTTGACAAGCGCATGGCTGCCGACTTCCTCGACAGGAAGACCATTGCCGAGCTGACCGCACGCATGTACCTCGAATGCGGCGCCGTGCGCTTCATGGAGGACAAGCCCTTCATCTTCACGTCGGGCTGGGCGAGCCCGGTCTACAACGACTCGCGCTGGCTCATTTCCTTCCCCGACCTGCGTTCGACCATGATGGATTTCGCCATTGCCACAATCGACCGCGATATCGGCCGCAAGGAAATCGATGCGGTCGCGGGCGGCGAAACCGCCGGCATTCCTTTCGCCGCCTGGGTCGCCGACCGCATGCACCTGCCGATGCAATATGTGCGCAAGAAGCCGAAAGGCTTCGGCCGCGGCGCGCAAATCGAGGGCAAGCTGACGCCGGGCCAGCGCGTGCTGCTGGTCGAGGACCTCACCACCGACGGCCGCAGCAAGGTCAATTTCGTCAAGGCGATCCGCGACGCCGACGGCCAATGCGCGCATTGCTTCGTCATCTTCTTCTACGACATCTATCCGGAAGGAAAGAAAATCTTGTCGGATCTCGGCGTCACTTTGCACGCGCTGACCACCTGGTGGGATGTGCTGGCGGTGGCGAAGAAGAGCGGCGAGTTCGATCCGAAGATGCTCGGCGAGGTCGAGAAGTTCATGCACGACCCGGCCGGCTGGTCGAAGGCGCATGGCGGCGTGACAACCGCCGCCGAATGATGTTTCCGGGCTTGTCCCGGCCATCTGCGATCGTAAACTTACCCAAGAAGAAGACCGTGATGTCCGCAGCAAGTGGACACGGGCGATCACACGGGAGGTTGTCATGGTGAAAGCGATGCGCAGGGCGAAAACAGCCAAGGCAAAGGGCAAGAGCAAAGCGAAGATATCGGCGCGGCGCACGTCGGTCGCAAGCCGCGCCAAGCGCCGGCCGCAGAAATTCACCGTCAGTCATCATCGCGAAGAGGATTTCGACGCGGGCTTGCGAGCCTATTCCGCCTATCGCGATCTCGGGCTGGCGCCGGCGACCAGCGGCATGGTGCAGGCGCACGTCATCCGCATGACCAAGCCGTTCACACACGGCGAGGTCGACATCCCGCATTATCACGACGTCGACTTCCAGATGGTCTACGTGCTCAAGGGCTGGTTCCAGAGCGAGTTCGAGGGCCAGGGCGTGCACACGTTCCACGCCGGCTCCTGCTGGATCCAGCCGCCGAAGATCAAGCACACGGTGCGCGGCTATTCCGACGACTGCGAATTGCTCGAGATCGTTCTGCCCGCGGAGTTCGAGACCGTGACGCTGGCGTAGCGACGGCGTTCCGATTCGATTGTCAAACAGCGGGCGTGCGTCATCGCCCCTGTTCTTTGTCGAAGCTCGGGGCGGCCTTTCTTTCCTTGCTCTCCCTTCAAAATGGAGGGGGATGGCGCGCCGTCGGGCGCAACCGTGGCTTTCGTGCGCACCTCCCGTCGAAGTGCGGCGCCTTCCGGCGCGCCATCGTGGCGTTCTGCTCCATCACTTAGACGCCTCTAGATAACGCTCTCACGCGAGCAGAACGGCGATCAAGATAAGGGCGCCGTGGCGCGCGGGAACAAGCACGCCGATTTCGTGAGGTTTCCCCGGCATGTGGAGCGAGTCGCTGCCTGTCTCAGTCGCCGGTGCGCTCGATGTCGTCGTCCGACAGCACGCGCAGCGCGGCGCCGTCGACGTCGCTGTACTGGCCGCTGCGCAGCGCCCAGAGGAACCCGAACAGGCCGGCAAGCCCGAGGCCGAGCGCCATCGGGACGAGATAGACGAGCACGTTCATGGTTGCATCCTTGCCCGCAATGCGTTGAGCGTCACCAGGATCGACGAGCCCGACATCGCCGCAGCCGCGATCAACGGCGTGACGAAGCCCATGATGGCGACGGGAACGGCGATGAGATTGTAGATCGCCGCGAACCAGAGGTTCTCCGTCATCAGGCGGCGGGCACGGCGCGCTGCGGTCACCGCATCGAGCACGGGTTTGAGCCAGTCGCCGAGGAAAACCGCATCGGCCTGCGCCTGCGCGAGATCCACCGCCGAAATCGGCGACAGCGACACATGCGCCGCTGCGAGCGCCGGCGCATCGTTGAGGCCGTCGCCGACCATCAGCACGCGGCGGCCCTGCTCCTTGAGCGTCTCGATGAAATCGATCTTCTGGCCGGGCGTGACCGCGCCCTGCCAATCGGTAATGCCGAGCACCTCGGCGACCGGCTTGACAACCGCGCAGCGGTCGCCGGACAAGATGCATAACTTAAGACCGAGCGTGCGCAACGCGCCGACGACCGCGACGGCGTCGGGCCGCAAGGTCTGTGCGATGGCGAGTTGCGCGACGCGCCGCTCGTAGGAGAACACGATCACCGACGCGTTTGGTGGCGGCGTGACAGAGTCGAGGCCGCAAAACGCCGGGCTGCCGAGGCGCGCCTCGCTGCCGTCGATCATCGCGCGCACACCCTGCCCCGGCTCTTCGATCGCGTCGTCGAACGGTGCTGCGCCGGATGTTTCGCGCGACAATGCGACCGCCAGCGGATGACGGCTCGACAGCGCGAGACGCGCCGCCATCTGCAGCAATTGCGGGTCGACCGACGCAGCATTGACGACGCGTGGCTGGGGCAGCGTCAGCGTGCCGGTCTTGTCGAAGACGACGGTATCGGCCTCGGCCAGCCGCTCGATGGCATCGCCGGCATTGAGGATGACGCTGGCGCGGAAAAGCGCGCCCGCCGCCACGACCTGAACTGCCGGAATGGCGAGCGCGAGCGCGCAGGGACAAGTGATGATGAGCACCGCGATGGCGGTGATGAGCGCATCGTGCAGGCTCGCGCCGGCGATCAGCCAGCCGATGGCGGTCAGCGCCGCGGTCGCGTGCACGACTGGCGCATAGACGCGCGAGGCGCGGTCGGCCAGGCGCATGGCGCGCGACTTCGCACCCGCGGCCTTGTCGAGCAGACGCTCGATCTCGTCGATCAGCGTGCCCTTGCCCGCCGCCGAGACCTTCAGCGTCAACGCGCCATGGAAATTGAGGCTTCCCGCATAGACCTGCGCGCCGGCAGCGATCGCGCGGCGCGCAGTTTCGCCGGTAATCACGCTCTCATCGATCTCGGACGTGCCGCCGACCACAGTGCCGTCGGCCGGGATACACTCGCCGGGCTTGATCAGCACGCGATCGCCGGGGCTGAGCGCGCCGACCGGCACGGTGACAAGCTCGTCACCGGCGAAGCGGTGCGCAGTGTCGGCCTTGAGCGCCGCGAGGTTGCCGGCGACCGCCCGCGTCTTGCGGCGCATGGCGTGATCAAGCGTGCGGCCGATCAGCAGGAAGAACAGTAGCATCACAGCTGAATCGAAATAGGCGTGATCGGCATGGTTGGCGGTCTCGATCAGCGACATCGCCAGCGCGAGCGTCACGCCGATCGAGATCGGCACGTCCATATTGGTGGTGCGCGCCTTGAGCGCCCGCCAGGCGCTCTTGAAGAACGGCTGGCCGGCATAGGCCGCGGCGGGCAGGGCAATGAGTGCGGAGGCCCAATGGAAGAAATCGCGCGTCTCCGGCGTAATATCGGTGATGTTGCCAGACCAGACCGACACCGACAGCAGCATGATGTTCATCGCGGCAAAACCCGCGACCGCAAGATAACGCGTAAGGCGGCGCGCCTCGACCGCTTCCTCTTGCTCCACACGCAGCGGCACGAAAGGATGGCCGCGATAGCCGATCTTCTCCAGCGTGGTGATGATCTGCGCCGGCGCGAGGGCCCCGGCGGCCCAGGCGACATGCAGGCGGCGATTGGTGAAGTTCAGCCGCGCTTCGGTGATGCCGGGAAGTTTTCTGACAGCGTTTTCGATGCGATTGATGCAGGCGCCGCAGGCAACACCCTCGACCGCCAAATCCATGCCCAGCGTGCCATCAGCGGCGCGCTTGGCGTAGAAGGAAAGGTCGAGCACGTCCGGCATGATTTCACTGCAACGTGACCCGGCTGCGCGAGCGGAATACGCGTTCGGCGCCGCGGTAGAAATCGACGATCAGCTCCCATTGCCCCGGCGCCGCGCTGGCTTCGCCGTGAAAACGGCCATCGCGGGCCGACAGCGTAATGACATGGTCGAGCCGGCTGTCGGCCGGATGAGCAAGGGTTGCGTCGGCGGCAATGCCAGCGACGGGCGCGCCATGCGCGTCGCGCACGGCAATATCGAGCTGCGCTTCGCCGGACTTGTCACGCATGAGCGTGCCATCGACCCGCCAGCCCAGGTCCTGCTGGCGTTCGGCGCGGACGACTTCCTGCTCGAACATCAAGCCGGCCTTGTACGAGCTTTGCGTCTCGAGGCCACCGAAGGTCGAAGTCGCGGCGCGGACCATGATGCCGTTGACGACAAAGACGATGCCGAAGAAGCCGACAATCCAGAGGAGCACGTGACGGCCGGTCAATTCGCGCGGTTTCCGTGAGCCTTTCATCGCTAGCCTCCCGGGCCGAAGAAGTGGTCGCGCATCTCGACGGCCTTACCGGTGTCGACGTCGATCAGCTTGAACAGCACGGTAGTCGACGGCGCCAGCGGTTCCACGCTGGAGTCAGTGACGACGACGCGGACTTCGCGCGTCTGGTCGGGGCCGACGTCGACTAGCTGCGTGCCCGCCGCGCGCTCGGCAAGCCCGACGAATTCGACACGCGACGACGGCAGGCCGTCGATGTCGAGGATGAAGTTGCGGTGCTTGAGCTGCTTGTTGACGATGCGGATCGTATAGGCGTTGCGCAGCGCGCCGTCGGACAAGCGCACATACATCGGATTGCGGTCGTGGATGACGCTGATGCCCTCGCTGGCGCGCGTCGCCAGCGTGTACAGCATCACGCCGCCGGCGATGGCGATCACCGCAGCATAAAGCGCAGTACGTATGCGCACGAGGTGGAACACCGGCGGCTTGCCGGTTTCGCGCAGCTTGACGTTCATATCGGTGTCGTAGGCGATCAGCCGCAGCGGGCGGCCGAGCTTGCGCATGATGTTGTCGCAGGCGTCGATGCACAGGCCGCACTGGATACAGCCGAGGCTCGCGCCCTGGCGGATGTCGACGCCGGTCGGGCAGACGTGGACACATTGCAGGCAATCGACGCAGTCGCCAGCGGGCTCCCCCTCCGCGCGAAGCTGCTCGGCCTTCTTCACCGAGCTGCGCGGCTCGCCGCGGTCGTAGCGGTAAGTGACGTTGAGCGCATATTCGTCGGTCAGCGCCGCCTGGATACGCGGCCACGGACACATATAGAGACAGACCTGCTCGCGCATGTGGCCGGCGAGGGTGTAGGTCGTGAAGGTGAGGATGCCGATCCAGGCATAGGCGATGAGCGGCGCCTCGCCGGTCGCCAGCTCCTTCACCAGGGTCGGCGCGTCGGCGAAGTACAGTACCCAGGCGCCGCCGGTCCACCAGGCGATCATCAGCCAGATGAAATGTTTCAGGCCTTTGCGTGCCCAGGTCGCCGCGGTCCATTTGCGGGCGTCGCGCAGCATGTGCTCGCGGCGGTCGCCCTCGATCAGCCGCTCGACGGCGAAGAACAGGTCGGTCCACACCGTCTGCGGGCAGAGATAGCCGCACCAGATGCGGCCGGCGATGGCATTCATCAGGAACAGCGTGATCGCTGCGAGGATCAGGAGGCCGGTGAGGTAGTAGACCTCCTGCGGCCAGATCTCGATCGGGAAGAAATAGAAGCGCCGGTTGGGGAAGTCGATGAGCACGCCCTGCGACGGCGCATTGGGTCCGCGGTCCCACCGCACGAACGGCAACAGATAGTAGATGCCGAGCGTGACGATGAGTACCGCCCACTTGATGCGGCGGAAGGTGCCGTGCGTGCTCTGCGGATAGATCTTGCGGCGCGGCGCGTAGAGCGGGATTTCGTCGTCCGGCTCCGGGGCCCCAACCTCGGCCGCAGCGACAAGCTTGGCGAGATCCGGCTCGCGCGAAAGCATCGCCGTTGCGGCATGGGCGTTCATTTTTCTCCGCCGCCGAAGGTCCAAACGTAAACGACGAGCGACTTGAGCGTCGATTCGTCGAGGCGGCCCTGCCAGTTCGGCATGACGCCGCCGCGGCCGTTCTGGATGCCCTGCACGATCGTCGCCTTGTCGGGACCGTAGAGCCAGATCTTGTCGGTCAAGTTCGGCGCGCCCAGCTCGCGATTGCCCTTGCCGTCCGGGCCGTGGCAAGCGGCGCAATTGGCGGCGAACACCTTCTTGCCGAGCGCGAGGTCCGCGCCCTTCTCGGCTGGCAGGCCGGACAGCGAGCGCGCGTAGTCGGCGACCGCCGAGATCTCGTTGGCTTTCAGGATATTGTCGCGGCCAAAGGCCGGCATGTTGCCCTGATGACCCTTGTCGTCGCCGGTGCGGGCACCGTGGCGGATGGTGTTCTCGATGTCGGCGAGCTTGCCGCCCCAGAGCCAGTCGTCGTCGTTGAGGTTGGGATAGCCCTTGGCACCGCCGCCACCCGAGCCGTGGCACGGCGCGCAGTTGTCGGCGAAGGCGACGCGACCCTGGGCGCGGGCGAAGTCCAAGAGTTGCGGATCGGCGATGATCTGCGCGACCGATGCGTCGGCGAGCTTACCGACCATCGGGCCGCGCATCGCCTTGAGGTCGGCGATGTCGGTCTCGATCGCGGCGCGCGAGTGCCAGCCGAACGCGCCCTGCGTCGCGTTCGAGATCAGCGGCCATGCCGGATAGATGATCCAGTAGCCGACCGCCCAGACTATGGTGGCGTAGAACAGCCACAGCCACCAGCGCGGCAGCGGCGTGTTGAGTTCGCGCAGGCCGTCCCACTCGTGGCCAGTCGTCGCGGTGCCGGTGATGGTGTCGATGTGTCTTTGCTCATCAGCCACGTCTCAATCCTCCCGCAGCGGAATGCGCGCCGCCTCGTCGAAGTCTTTCTTGCGTGAGGGCCACAGCGCGTAGACCAGCACCACCGCGAAGATCGCGACGAAATAGATCAGTCCCCAGCGCTGGGAAAATTCGGCGACGGCTTGGTAGGTCGGATCCATGGGCTCACCGGATATTGGCTTTGTCGTCGTAGAGCTTGAAGTTCACCTCGGTGCCGAGCAGCTGCAGATAGGCGATCAGCGCGTCGGCCTCGGTGATGTGTTTGGGATTGCCGTCGAAGTCGCGCGCATTGGCTTTCGGGTAGCGCTTGACGAGATCGGCAGCGTTCGGACTGTCGTTGCTCGCCTGCGTTTCGACGTCGGCCTGGGCGTTTGCGATCATGTCTGGGGTGTAGGGCACGCCGAGCGTCGCCTGCACCGCGAGATCGCGGTCGATGTGGCTGTAGTCGAGCTCGGTCTCCTCGAGGAAGCCGTAGCCGGGCATCACCGAACCCGGCACCACCGAGCGCGGATCGCGCAGGTGGTCACGGTGCCAGTCGTCGGAATACTTGGCGCCGACGCGGGCGAGATCAGGGCCAGTGCGCTTCGAGCCCCACTGGAACGGGTGGTCGTACATGCTCTCGGCCGCGAGCGAATAGTGGCCGTAGCGCTCGACCTCGTCGCGCAGCGGCCGGATCATCTGCGAGTGGCAGAGATAGCAACCTTCGCGGACGTAGATGTTGCGGCCTGCGAGCTCGAGCGGCGTGTAGGGCCGCACGCCGTCGACCTTCTCGATTGTGTTCTTGAGGTAGAACAGCGGCACGATCTCGACCAGGCCGCCAATCGCGATCGCGATCAGGATGCCGATGACGAGAATGATCGAGTTCTTCTCGAAGATCGCGTGTTTTTGCCAGAGTGACATTGTTTCGATCCTCAACCTTACTCAGCCGCCATCAGCACGGACGTCGGCTTGGACGCTTTCGCTGTCATCACAGTTTTCCAGAGATTGAAGACCATGATCAGCGCGCCCGAGAGGAACAGGATGCCGCCCAGCGCTCGAATGATGTAGAAGGGGTTCATCGCGATGACCGTCTCGACGAACGAGTATTCGAGGAAGCCAAGCGCGGTGTAGGCGCGCCACATCAGGCCTTGCTGGATGCCCGCCACCCACATCGAGGTGATGTAGAGCACGATGCCGATGGTCGAGACCCAGAAGTGCCAGTTGACGAGCTTGAGCGAGTACAACGGCCGATTCCACAACCACGGCACCAGGCAGTAGATGCAGCCGAAGGAAATGTAGGCGACCCAGCCGAGCGCGCCGGAATGCACGTGGCCGATGGTCCAATCGGTGTAGTGCGACAGCGAGTTGACGATCTTCACCGACATCATTGGACCTTCGAAGGTCGACATGCCGTAGAACGCGACCGACACCACCATCATGCGTAGCACCGGATCGGTGCGCAGTTTGTCCCACGCCCCCGACAGCGTCATGATGCCGTTGATCATGCCGCCCCATGACGGCATCCACAGCATGATCGAAAACGTCATGCCGAGCGTCTGCGCCCAGTCGGGCAGCGCCGTGTAGTGCAAGTGATGCGGGCCGGCCCAGATGTAGAGGAAAATCAGCGCCCAGAAGTGGATGATCGACAGGCGGTAGGAATAGACTGGACGGTCGGCGCGCTTCGGAATGAAGTAGTACATCATCGCCAGGAAGCCGGCGGTGAGGAAGAATCCGACCGCGTTGTGGCCGTACCACCACTGCACCATGGCGTCCTGCACGCCGGACCAGACGATGTAGGACTTCGGCGAGAACAGCGACACGGGGATCGCCGCGTTATTGCCGAGGTGCAGCACCGCGATGGTGACGATGAAAGCAAGGTAGAACCAGTTGGCGACGTAGATGTGCGGCTCGGTACGCCGCATGATGGTGCCGAGGTAGACGAGGAAATACGTCACCCACACAACCGTCAGCCACAGGTCGGCGTACCATTCAGGCTCGGCGTATTCCTTCGACTGCGTGATTCCCAGCAGGTAACCGGTGCCGGCGATGACGATAAAGAAATTGTAGCCGAGGACGACGAACCATGGCGCGAGATCGCCGGCAAGCCGCGCCCGGCAAGTCCGCTGCACGACGTAGAAAGAAGTCGCGATCAGCACGTTGCCGCCAAAGGCGAAGATCGCCGCCGAGGTGTGCAGCGGGCGCAGACGACCGAACGAGGTCCACGGCAGATCGAGGTTGAGAACCGGGAAGGCGAGCTCGAGCGCGATATAGACGCCGACAGTGAAGGCGGCGATCGACCAGAACACGGCGGCGATCGTCGCGAACTTGACCGGGCCCATATTGTAGTTGGGCTTGCCGGCGATCGTCAGCGGCTCTGCCGCGGCGGGACGCTCGTAGTAGCGATTGATGATGGCGAACACCGTGGCGATGCTGGCCGCGGTAAAAAGATAGGCGTGGAACGCATAAGCGGGCGTGTAGGCCTTGGCGGCGATGACGATCGACAGGAAGGCTAGCGCCGCAAAAGCGATTGCGGTGCCTCCTTCGCCAAGCGTCATGGTTTTTTGCGGAGCGAGCACGTTCGCCATTGTCAGCAATCCCTATTTTCCGGCTGGCCATGCGAGGTTTGAAGCGGAAATATCGCGACGACAGCCGCGATCTGCCTTGATGCATGTCAACAGTGAGTCGGGTTGGAGTTACGGGGTTTTACCTAAGACGAAAGGCGCCAGACGCGCGCCAAAAACTAAGGCGTGTTCCGCGCCCTTATCGGGCCACGGAACGCGCCCCGCCCTTAACTTCAGGCGGCGGACTTCACTTCGATCTTCTTGACCTGGGCCGGCGCCGGCTTCGGCACCACGACCTTGAGCACCCCCTTGTCGATGCTGGCCTTGATGGCATCGGCATTGACGCCTTCCGGCAGCTCGAGCGAGCGCTCGAACGCGCCGTAGCTGCGCTCGACCAGGCGGTAATTCTTGTCCTTCTGCTCTTTCTCGGCCTTCTTCTCACCGCGGATGGTCAGAACGTTGTCGGACATGTTGATCTGCACGTCCTTTTCCTCGAGGCCGGGCAGCTCGGCAGTGATTTCGATATCCTTGTCTGTTTCAGCGACGTCCATGGTCGGCAGCGAGACGTTCGCCATCCCGTTACCGAGCATTGGGAAACCGGTGGTAAAGTTTTCGAACAGCCGGTCGATCTCGTTCTGCAGGGAGATGAACGGATTGTCGATGCGGGCGACGTTGCGCTGACGCCCGACGGGAATGAGCGACTTGAGGTTCATGACGGATCTCCCGAATTTTGTGACGCCTCAGGACAACGTCAGATGCTCAATAGAATGTCGCCCCGCAGCCTGCCTTGAGGCAGGTCAACTTTAATGTGACGTGCGCGGCCAAGCGGCGACGACAGGTTTGCGTGGCTGCGTCGGCAGTTCCGGTGGCTCGATGACGATGCCCGAGGTCGGCTCAATCCAGACCAGATGATCCTTCACGTCGGTGACGCCGGGGATGTTCTCGGCGGCGATCTTGAGTGCCTGACGTTGACGCTCGTCGACGATCATGCCCCACAATTCGACGACGCCGTCATGCACCAAGACATTTGATGTGGCGGCGGGCGCCCACTGCTGCTTCTGCATTTCGGCCAGCAGACGCTCGCGAATCGCGGCATCGCTCTGCGCGGCCGGTGAGGCGACGCGGGCCAGCGAAACCATCGCGTGCATGAGGTTCGACCGCGTAATGATGCCGGTAAGCTTGCCGCCGTGCATGACGGGAACGCGCTTGATGCTGTGCTTCTCCATCAGCTCGACGATCGTCTCGAGCGAAGCGTCTTCATCGACGGTCTTCACCTCCGTCGACATGACTTCGGAAACTCTGTTGCCGTGACTATGCACATAGTCGCCGGCGATGCGTCCGGGGCCCATGAGAAATTCGAGCCATCGCGAACGACGGCGCTCGGTGTTGGTCTCCTGGCGGCGCAGGAAGTCGCCTTCGGACAGGACTCCGACCAGGTTCCCCGCCTTGTCGACGACCGGCAACCCGCTGATGTGATGGGCAAGCATGATGCGCGCGGCCTGAAGTACGGTCGTGTCGGGATCAACCGAAACGACCGTCCGGGTCATAATGTCTTTGGCGTTCATGGCAGCGCTCCACAACTCAGGCGAAGAAGAAAAAAGAACCCCGGTCGCGGGGGGCACGGCCGGGGCAGTTCACCGAACAGGTCAGGGAGGACGTGGTTCGGCGGAAGTTCGATGACATGCCGCGTCAGCCGTTCAGACGGTTGAGCGCCCCACGGCTGCGTAGCACGATGCGGCGCGAGGTCGGCACGCCGATAGCGCCAGCATTCTCAAGCTGCGTCAGCGTGCGCGACACGGTCTCGATGGTGAGGCCGAGATAGTCGGCGATGTCTTGACGCGACATCGGCAGGTCGACCTCGCTCGCGCCGGAATTACGCGATGACATTTCCATCAGGAAGCCGGCGACGCGCTCCTGCGCGGTCTTGATCAGAAGCATGATATGATCCTGGGCGCGCTGCAGTTCGGCGGCGGCCATAGTCCAGAGCTGGCGGGCGACACTCGAATCGCGGCCGGCGAGTGAGACCAGCGCACTGCGCTTGATCACCAGCACCTTGGAGTCGACAACGGATTCGGCCGAGAAGGTGTGCTCATCGTCCACCTCCAGGCCAAAGATGTCCCCCGGCAGGTAGAATGATCCGATCTGGCGGCGGCCGTCGTTGAGCACCTTGTAGGTGCGTACTGCGCCGCTGACGACCTTGTAGAGATATTCCGCCGGCTCATTCTCGCCGTAGATCTCAGCGTTACGGGCGAACGGCATCGGCGCACCCATCAACTCGATCGAGCCGCCAAGCGAAACCGAAGCAGACCCCGGGATGCTGCGCTGGGGCTGTTGGCGCAAGGACGTCCGGTTAACCATCGATTGGCTGAGCATGACCGTGTCTCCATCTGCGGAAATTCGATGGTCTTTCGATATCGCTGGAAACACGGGGGTGAAATTCAGATAATCACCCTAGGGGATTCCCCTGAGGCGACGGTGAGCCTCGGAAATACCACCGTGTGCGCCGCTGCCATGGACCAAACACCTGAAAAATCGAGGCTTTTTGAGCAGGCCGAGCGCGGCAAGATTCTGCGCTACGCCACCGCGCCGGTCGCGGTGGCGCTTGCTCTGGCGGTGCGCGAGCTGTTGTCGCCGGCGCTGCACAGCTCGACTCTCTCTCTTTATTTCATTCCGCCGGTGCTGTTTGCGGCCTGGATCGGCGGCCTGTGGCCGGGCCTGATCGCGACGCTTCTCGGCGCGGTGTGCGCGCTCTTCCTGATCGCCGATTCGCCGTCGCTGACGCAGGCCGCGATCATCAACACGATCGCCTTCATCACCATCGGCGCCGGCGTATCATGGGGCGGCGAGCTGCTGCGGCGCGGGCGACAGCGTGCAAACGCCATGACGCGCGAAGCGGTGGCGCGGCAAGCGCATCTGCAGTCGATTCTCGACACCGTGCCGGAGGCGATGATCGTCATCGACGAAACCGGCACCATGCAATCGTTCTCAAGCGCGGCGGAGCGCCTGTTCGGCCATTCCGCCACCGAGGCCATCGGCCAAAACGTCAAGATCCTGATGCCGTCGCCTTACCGCGACAACCACGATGGCTATCTCCAACGCTACAGGGAAACCGGCGAGCGCCGCATTATCGGCATCGGTCGTGTCGTCGTCGGCAAGCGCAAGGACGGCTCGACCTTCCCCATGGAGCTCGCCGTCGGCGAGATGCGTTCCGGCGCGCAGCGCTATTTCACCGGCTTCATTCGCGACCTAACAGAGCGGCAGCAGACAGAGGCGCGCCTGCAGGAACTGCAATCAGAGCTGGTGCACATCTCGCGCCTCACCGCGATGGGCGAGATGGCGTCAACGCTCGCGCATGAGCTCAACCAGCCGCTGTCGGCGATCACGAATTACTTGAAGGGGTCGCGCCGCCTGCTCGAGAAGGATACCGACGAACGCTCGACCATGATGCGCGACGCACTCGACAAGGCGGCCGACCAGGCGATGCGTGCTGGGCAGATCATCCGTCGCCTGCGCGACTTCGTCTCGCGAGGCGAAAGCGAACGGCGTGTCGAGAACATCACCAAGCTTGTCGAGGAGGCGAGCGCGCTGGCCCTCGTCGGCGTCAAGGACCGCGGCATCCGCGTCACTTTCCACTTTGATCCATCGGTCGAGCTGGTGCTCGCCGATCGCGTGCAGATTCAGCAGGTGCTGCTCAACCTCATCCGCAACGCCATGGATGCGATGGAGGCGACGCACGCCCGTGAAATGGCGATCTCGGTCGTGCCGACCAGCAACAGCCTGGTGCAGGTCAGCGTCGCCGACAGTGGTACCGGCATCGAGCCGGAAGTCGCCGAGCAGTTGTTCCAGCCTTTCATCACCACTAAGAGGCACGGCATGGGCGTCGGCCTGTCGATCTCGCGAACGATCATCGAGGCGCACGGTGGCCGAATCTGGGTCGAGCCCAATCCCGGCGGCGGCACCATTTTCCACTTCACGCTGGCCGCGGTAACCGAAGGGGACGTCGACGATGCAGCCTGACACGATGATCTACGTGGTCGACGACGACGAGGCGGCGCGCCAGTCGCTCGAGTTCCTGCTCAAGACCGCCGGAATGAAGGTACGCAGCTTTGACGGCGCTAAGCCATTCCTCGCCGCGCTCCCGGAGATCCGCTCCGGCTGCGTCATCACCGACGTGCGTATGCCGGACATCACCGGCATCGATTTGCTGCGCAAGGTCAAGGAATCCGGCGTCGACATCCCCGTCATCGTCATCACCGGCCACGGCGACATCGCGCTGGCGGTCGAAGCGATGAAGATCGGCGCCGTCGACTTCTTCGAGAAGCCGTTCGACGACGATGCGCTGATCGCCTCGGTCAAGAATTCGCTGTCGCGCACCGCCGGCAGCGCGCAACGCAACGCCGAGCTGTCGCAGATCAACGACAAACTCGCGGCGCTGTCGAACCGCGAGCGCCAGGTGCTAGAAGGGCTGGTGGCGGGCAAGGCCAACAAGGTGATCGCCTTCGACCTCGGTATCAGCCCGCGGACGGTCGAAATCTACCGCGCCAACCTCATGACCAAGATGGCGGCGAACAGCCTGTCCGAGCTGGTGCGCATGGCGATGACCGCCGGCATCCTCGAGAGCAAAAGCTGACGTTCAGCCGCCGGCCGCGGCGCGCACGCCGAGCCCGCGCATGAAGCGCTCGCGGATCTGTACCGGATCGCGATCCGTCGCGCCGACGCCCGGCTTGTCGTCGATGCGCGCGGCAATAAGACTCGGCCCGCCTTCCTTGAGCGCCGCGGCAAACAGCCGCGCGAATTCGTCCTCGTCGGCCGCCCAGGCGCTTTTGGCGATGCCGGAGGCCCGCGCGAGGGCGACGAAATCGGCGGTCGAGGCGCTGGCGGTCTTCTGCCCGCCGGTGATCTGATAGAGGCCGTTGTCCCACACCACGATGGTGAGGTTCTTCGGCGCGCGAGCGGCGACCGTCGACAGACAGCCGAGCTGCATCAGCAGCGAGCCATCGCCCTCGAGCGCGACCACGTGGCGCTTGGGCTGGGCAATGGCGACACCGAGCGCGATTGGGATCGCAAGCCCCATGCTGCCAAGCATGTAGAAATTCTGCGGGCGCTGGCCGCTCGACCACAGGTCGAAATTGGTGTTGCCGATGCCGCCGATCACGGCTTCTTCGTGCTTGAGATGTCTGACCAGCTTCTTGGTCAGCTCGAAACGGTTCATCACCTTGGCATTGTGCGCTGGTGCATTGGCCATGGCGGTCAGGCTCCGAACACTTTGCCGCCGGTCAGGAGCGGCGACAGGATGAAGGCGACCGGCGCCTGGATCGCGACCGCCTGCTTGATCGAGCGGTCGATGATGAACGCGAGCTCGTCCTGCCGCGTGATGGTGTGATGATCGACGGCCAGCGAGTCGAGCACCGGACGCATGGTCTTGAGCACCATGGCCTGGCCGAGGTTGAATTCGCCGAGCGTGCCGCGCTCGGACACAAACATCAGCGCGGGGATCTGGCTCGGCACGACGAGCGAGGCCAGCACATTCGCGATCGTGGCGAAGCCCGAGGTCTGCATCAGCACCGTGCCGCGCATGCCGCCCATCCACGCGCCCGAGACGATGCCGACGGCCTCTTCCTCGCGGGTGCAGGCGAAGCAAGTGAAGAAAGTGTCGCGATGCAGGCTGTCGATCAGTGGCGTCAGCACACGATCCGGCACGTAGACTGTCAGCTTGACATCGTTCGCCTTGAGGCATGCGAGCACGGTGTCGTGCCAGGTGGCCGCGCGCGATTGGCTGGTCATGGGATGAGGGCCATTGCTCCAATGATTGCAAAAGCTTACCCTAATCGCAAAATAATTTGCAAAAGCGTGAGAGGGAGGAACGATGGGCAAATTCCATAAAAATTCGGGGGTGTCGCGCCGGACCGTGATCAAGGGCGCCGCGGCTGCGGGCGTTGCAGCGCCGGCCTTGCTGCGGGCCGGCACGGCCTATGCAGCCTATCCCGACCGCACCGTGAAGATCGTGGTCGCCAATACCCCCGGCGGCCCGTCCGATATCGTCGGCCGCATCGTCTCGGCGGCGCTGCAGGAATCGACCGGCAAGACTTTCATCATCGAAAATATCGGCGGCGCCGGCGGCAATATCGGCTTCGGCAACGTCGCCCGGTCGACGCCCGACGGCTACACCATCCTACTCGCGACCAATGCCTGGTCGGTCAATATCAGCCTGTTCAACAACGTGCCTTACACGGCGAACGACTTCGTCGGCGTCTGCGAACTGGCGACCTCACCCAACACCTTCGTGGTGAAATCGTCATTGTCGGCCAAGACGATGAAGGAGTTCGTCGCGCTGGTGAAGGCCGAACCGGACAGGTTCAACTGCGCGACGCCGCCGATCGGCACCACGCCGCAAATCCAGCTCGAAGTGCTGAAGCTGCGCGAAAACCTACCGCACCTGACCGACGTCGTGTTCAAGGGCGGCGGCGATGCGGTCGCGGCGCTCTTGGGCGGCAACGTGCAGCTCAGCTCCGGTTCGCTGCCGCCTGCGGCGCAGCACATCAAGGCCGGCACGCTGCGTTGCCTCGCCGTCACCGGCGAGACGCGCTGGCCCGATCTGCCGGATGTGCCGACGATGCAGGAAGCGGGCTATAAGGACTTCGTGTTCGCGACCGACACGGTGCTGCTTGCGCCGGCCAAGACGCCGCCTGAGATTGTCAAATGGCTCGAGGCCGAGACGCTCAAGGTGCTGAGCACGCAAGCGATGAAGGACAAGCTCTACAAGGCCGGCTTCCAGGTCCGCCCGAAAGGCGCCGACGCCGCGTGGGCGCGGGTGAACAAGGAAATCGTCATGTTCAAGGACATCATCGACAAGGCGAAAATCCAGAAACTGTAACCGCCGCTTCGGCGACCGCGCCCGCCGCCCCGCAAGGCCGGCGGGCGCATGTTTCAGAGGGTCCGTCGTGCAGATCAAGAGCATCGAGCCGATCGCCGTCAGCCTACCGATGCGCAAGCCGGTCATCATGGCCGGCGAGGAAGTCCACCGCGCCGACAATGTTCTGGTCCGCATCGCTGCCGGCAACGGCTTCATCGGCTGGGGCGAAGCCGCCTCGGCCCCGGTGATGACCGGCGAAACGCTCGAGAGCATCGTCTCGGCCGTGCATTATCTCGAGCCGGTGCTGCGCGGCCGCAACGCCGCCGATATCGAGGGTGCGCTGGCCGCGATGGACGGCCGCATGTACGGCAATCACGGCGCCAAGGCGGCGATCGAGATCGCGCTGCACGACCTTGCCGCCAAGGCGGCGGGCAAGCCGGTGCATGCGCTGCTTGGCGACAAGAAACGCAGCCGCATCGCGCTACTCGGCGTGATCGGCGGCGGCGATCTCGAGGGCGATCTCGATGACGCCGCGAAGAAGAAGGCCGCTGGCGTCACCGCCTACAAGATCAAGGTCGGCGTCGACACGCCCGAGAACGACGCGGCGCGCACGCGCGACATCTGCAAGGTGCTCGGCCAAGGCCTGCTGATCTCCGCCGACGCGAACCAGGGCTTCAGCACCGACGAGGCACTACGCTATGTGCATGAGGTCGGCCGCGCCGGCCTCGACTTTTTCGAGCAGCCGGTGATGGCGGGCGATCTGTCTGCTATGGCGACAGTTGCGGCTGCGACATCCATCGCGATTGGCGCCGACGAAGGCATCCACTCGCTCGACGACATCCGCCGCCATCACGAGATGAAGGCGGCACGCGGCGTCAGTCTCAAGGCGATCAAGCTCGGCGGCCTGCAGGCGCTGGCCGAAGCAGGAACGCTGTGCGAGCGCCTCGGCATGAACGTGAACATCTCCTGCAAGACCGGCGAGTCGAGCGTTGCCTGCGCCGCGGCGCTGCATGTCGCGACCGTCATCCCGAACATCGCCTGGGCGCTGACGCTGACGCATCGCCAGCTGTCGCAGGATGTCACCGCGGCGCCTCTCCCCGCGAGCGCGAGCCACGCCGACAGCCTCGACCGCCCGGGCCTCGGCATCGAGGTCGACGACGATTGCGTGCGGCGCCACCGGGTCGCGATCGCCGCGCGGCACGTCGCGTAGGGCGCTGGACCCGAACACGCTGGCTCCGCATTGAGTCGGCAATTGGATCCCAGACCCCCTCCCCCGCGGGATTCAATTCAAACTTGCCCCGGGTTTTGCCCGGGGCTTTTCATATTGTGATGGCTGCTACTTCGGCGCGCGCTTTTTGCCGCCCGCTTCCGGGAAAATCCACATGGCGGCGACCATGAACAGCGCGGTGCCGATCACGAAGGTGCCGTACTCCGGCCGGATCGGCGAACGGTGCCAATAGGCAAGCACGACCGCCACGATAATCGCGAGCGCCGAGACAATCGCTTTGACGTCGTTTGGCATTGCCGAACTCAGAAATTGCCGACCGGCGCCGCGGCAGCTTCGTCGGGCCGCTTCGGCCGGCCGCGCAAATTCGCCTTCAGGTGGCTGGTATCGTAGCCGTTGAACAGGTGGCCGAGCAGACCGCGGTCGAGATCGGACGTGCCGAACAGCCAATCCGCAATCGGGAAGGTCAGGTTCATATTGACCTCCATCATCAGCCGGCCGTTGTGATGCGCGGTGTGGTGACGGCGCAGCGTGTTGACGAAGGGCATGTTGCGCACAAACCAGTTCTCGTCGACGTGGCAGCAGAAGTGCATGAACTCGTAGATCAGGTACATGCCGGTGGTGACGCACATGAACAACCAGCCGACATTCGGCGTCAGCAGCAAGCCAAGGATGACGGCCATCGGAATCGACATCAGGATGAACACCACCAGCGCGTAAGGCGGGAACACCGTCACGCGCCAATCCTTGTCGTCGCGGAAGCGCATCTCTTCGTCGGTGAAGAACTGGTGATGGTTGAGCGTATGGCGCTCATAGACCGAGCGCAGGCCCTTGATGTTGACCGGCCGGTGCATGACGTAGCGGTGCACGGCCCATTCGAAGATGTTGGTGAACAGGAAAGTCAGCGGCACCGTCAGCCATTCGGCGAGCGTAACGTCGTGGATGTGTCCGACGTAAACGTAGAACGTGGCCACGCCCATGGCATAGATGATGAGGATGTGCACGTAGCCGTCGTACCAGCCGATGATGCGCGAGCGATATTCCTGTCGGAATGCTTTTTGCCGTTCGCTGATCATGGGTTCCTCCCTCAGGCGGCCTTCGGCTGGCCGGCTTCGATGGCCTGGATGGCGCGCACGACATCATCGCTTGTGATCGTCCAGTCGTTGTCGAAATCGGCAACCACCGCCTTCATGAACGGCTCCGACAGACGGATGGCGCGGTCCTTGTCGCCGAGGTGATCGTAAAGAATTGCGAGCGCGAGTTGCCGCGGGCTCGGGCCCTTATAGGTCCACTCGAAGCCCCAACTGGTGAATTGCTTGACCTCGTAGTGCTCGCTGAGCGGACGGCCGTCGACCGTCACTCTGAGACCGTCGATTTCGCGCTTGCCCTCGTAAGTCTTCACGGCAACGCTCCCCGGCAAATAATTTATGCTAGACCGGCGCGCGACGCGGTCAAGTCGTTACGGTTCCTGGCTGCAAAAACGGGAGCCGCCGGAGACAGGTTTGTTGGGTCCACAAGTTCTCATCGTCGGCGCCGGGCCGGTTGGCCTCACTTTAGCGATCGACCTCGGGCGGCGCGGCGTGCGCTGCATGCTCATCGAGCAAAAAGAGGCGCCGCAGTTCCTGCCGAAGATGGAGCGCTGCAACGCGCGCACCATGGAAATCTACCGGCGCATGGGGCTGGCGAAAACAATCCGCGACGCCGGCTTCCCGCGCGACGTGCCGATGGACGTGTTCATCGTCACCACGCTCACCGAGCCACCGCTGCTGCGCCTGCCCTACCCGTCCGTGGCCGAGGCGCAGGCGCAGATCAAGGCCTGCAACGACGGCTCGATGCCGCTCGAGCCCTATCAGCTGATCTCGCAATACACGCTCGAGCCGCTGCTCAAGTCGGTCGCCGAGATGCTGCCGATCGTCACCGTGCGTTACAGTTGCGAGTTCGTCTCCTTCGAGCAGGACGCCGGCGCGGTTCGCGCCAAGGTCAAGGCGAACGGCAAGGATGAGGAGATCCGCTGCGACTTTATGGTCGGCTGCGACGGCGGTGCGAGCAATGTGCGGCGTCAGCTCGACATCAAGCTCGAGGGTGAGGCGAATCTCCTGCAACTGCGCCAGGCCCTGTACCGCTGCGACGGCCTGTTCGACCGCATCCCAATCGGCAAGGGCCGACATTATCACGCCGCCGACGCACACAATTCGTTCCTGATTGTGCAGGACTCGACCAAGCACTTCACTTTGCACGCGACCGTCGACAGCGACGAGGCGATGAAGACGCAGTTCGAGCAAGTCGTCGCCATCCCGGTTCAGTACGAGATGCTGTCGTGTGCGCCGTGGCGGCAGAATTTGCTGCTGGCCGACAGTTACGGCAAGGGCCGCGTTTTCCTCGCAGGCGATGCCGTCCATCTCGTTATTCCGACCGGCGGTCTTGGCATGAACAGCGGTGTCGGCGACGCCGTCAACCTGTCGTGGAAGCTCGCCGCTACGCTGCGAGGCTGGGGCGGCCCGCGTCTGCTTTCATCCTACGAGGCGGAGCGGCGGCCGGTCGGCGCGCGCAATGTCGATGCCTCGCGTCAGGCCTCGCGCGGTCGGCGCGCCTGGCGCGCGGCCTACAAGCCGAATATCCGCGACAAGACGCCGGAGGGCGCCGCGACGCGCGCCAACCTCGCGAGGATCGCCGATGTCGAGCAGCGCAAGAGCAACGAGATGATCGGCGCCGAGCTCGGCTATCGCTATCTCGGCTCACCGATCATCTGGCCCGAGGCCGGCGCGCCGCCGGAAGATAACGTCATGCACTACGTGCCGACAACCTGGCCGGGCGCGCGCCTGCCGCACGTGTGGCTCGCGGACGGTGCGGCGCTGCACGACAGGATCGGGGACGGTTACACTTTTCTCGCTCTCAATGGCGCGCCCAAGGCCGATGCGCTGTCGCGCGCCTTTGCCAAATACCGCGCGCCGTTCGCCACGCTCGCCGTCAATGACGCGCACGCGCGCGAGGTTTACGGCTATGATCTGTTGCTGCTGCGGCCGGACCTGCACGTGGTCTGGCGCGGCAATCATATGCCGGACGATCCCGCCAAGCTCGCGGCTATCGCCACCGGACACTGAGGACAAGATATGGCGAAGAAACTGAGCCTGACGCTGGCGTGCGGCGACTACGAAACGGTGCGGCCCCTGATCAACGGCAAGGTCGGCGTCGACGGGGTCGATCTCACCATCCTCACCGACATGGATTCGGCGACGCGGCACTGGCGTTTCCTCAACAATCGCGAATTTGACATCGCCGAGGTGTCGGGGTCGTCCTATCTCGCTGCGCGCGACAATGACTGGCCGTTTCGCGCCATCCCCGTGTTTCTGCACCGCCGCTTCCGCCACGGCTTCATGTTCATCAACACCGGCAAGGGCATCTCCAAGCCCGCCGACCTGAAAGGCCGCCGCATCGGCGTCAAGACGATGATGACGACCGCGGTGCTGTGGATGCGCGGCATTTTGCAGAGCGAGTACGGCGTGCCGCTCAACACCATCGAATGGGTGGCCGAGCTCAACAACGATGTCGACGTCCAGATGCCGGCGGACATCGAGCTGACGCTGCTGCCGAAGGAGAAGTCGGTCGAGACCATGCTGGCGGACGGCGAGCTCGACGCGGTGTTCCACTCCGATTTCATCAAGCCGTTCGTCGCCAAGGACAAGCGCGTCGGGCGCCTCTTCCCCGACCACAAGGCCGAGGAGATGGCCTATTTCCAGCGCACCGGCATTTTCCCGATCATGCACGTCACCGGCATCCGCAAGGAGCTCGCCGATGAGCATCCGTGGCTCGCGGTCAACCTGTTCCGTGCCTTCACCGAAGCGAAGACCATCGCGATGAAGCGTATGGTCAATCCGCGCATCGTGCCGCTCGCCTGGTACCGCGCCGCCTGGGAAGAGCAGGAGCGCATCCTCGGTCCCGATCCGTGGGAATACGGGCTGACGGAGAAGAACCGCAAAAACCTCGAGGCGCTCGTCGGCTATTCGCACCAGCAGGGCCTGATCAAGAAGAAGTCGAAGCTGGAGGAGCTGTTCCTCAGCGTCGATCAGGGCTTCAAGCGCGGCGGTGAGTATCGCATCTAGGCAAGCGGGGCGGCGCAGCTACAATCGCGCCGAGGGAGGAACGACAATGATCAAAACAAAATCACTGATGGCCGCTGCAGTCATGCTTGCCGGCCTCGGCGCCGCCCATGCGCAAGACAAAGTGTGGAAGCATGGCATCCTCGAAGCCAAGAGCGACGCCGGCTTCATCGCCATGGTCGACAAAGGCGGCTTCGCCGCCAAGTATGGCCTCAAGATCGAGCTCGTGCAGATCAAGGCCGGCGCGACGCTGATGAAGGCGCTGGTTTCGGGCGAGATCGACAGCGTTGACATGGGCGCGGCGGAATCGATCGTCGCCGCCACGCGCGGCACCGGCGTCAAAATCGTCGGCTGCACCTGGCCGGGCGTGCCGCAGGTCGTGCTCGCCAAGGACACGATCAAGTCGGCAGCCGACCTCAAGGGCAAGAACGTCGCCATCTCCTCACCGGGCTCGCTGCCGGACCTGTTGTTCCGCGGCATGCTCGACGCCGCCAATGTCCCGGCGTCCGAGGTCAAGCTCGTGACGCAGGGCGCCGATCTCGACCGCTACAAGTCGCTCGCCGCCGGCATCACCGATGCCGCGGTGGTGTCGAACGAGTTCGAGATGATCATGCCGCCGACCATCAAGGTGCTGATGAAGGGCAGCACGGCGGTGCCGAAGTTCATCCGCCTCTGCGTCGCCACCAGCAAGGATGTGCTCGCCGGCAAGCGCGACGATCTCGTCAAGTTCGTCGCCGCGGAAATGGACGCCTACAAATACGCCATCGCGCATCCCGAGGAAGCCGTGAAGCTCGCGCACGAGATGACCAAGGCGAAGCCCGACGACAAGCGCGCCAAGTTCATCGTCGATCAAGCCATCAAGGACAAGCAGGTCGACGCGAGGCTGGCGATCCCGGCCGACCGCATCGAGTGGATGCAGCAACTGTTCGTCAAGGCGGGCGTGATTAAGGAGACCGTGCCGGTCGCTTCGCTCGTCGACACGAGCGTGCGCGACGACGCGGCGAAGCAAGCGGGCAAATAGTCAGATCGCCATGCCGCCGTCGACCAGATGCGGCTGACCGGTGATGTAGCTCGCCTCGTCGGAGGCGAGGAAGACCGCAAGGTTCGCGACTTCCTCCGCAGTGCCGAGCCGGCCCATCGGCTGGCGCGCGACGAAATTCGCCCTCACATCGGCAAGCGGCTTGCCGGTCTCTTTCGCCACTGCCTGCACGCGCTCCTCGAAAGAGGGCGAGACGATGGTGCCGGGGCAGATGGCGTTGCAACGGATGCCCTTGCCGATGAAGTCGATCGCCACAGCCTTGGTGAGGCCGATCACCGCCGCCTTGGTAGCACCATAGGCGTAGCGGTTGGGTAGGCCTTTGATCGAGGAGACGCCCGATGACATGTTGATGATGGAGCCGCCGCCCTTTTTCAGCATGCCGGTCAGAAACGCCTTGATGGTGCGGTGCATGGACTTGACATTAAGATCGAACGAGAAGTCCCAGCTCTTGTCGTCGCAATCGAGCACCGTGCCCTGATGCACGTAGCCGGCGACATTGGCGAGGATGTCGGGCGCGCCGAATTCCTTCTCGATCGATTGGGCAAATGCGTTGACCGTGTCAGTCGAGAGCACGTCGAGCTTGGCGAGCTTGGCGGCCTTGAGGCCGGCGAGCTTGTCGGTCGCGACGTCGGTGGCGATAACCCTGGCGCCTTCGGCGATGAAGCCTTCCGCGATGGCGCGGCCGATGCCCTGCCCCGCCGCCGTCACGACGGCGATTTTGTTTTTCAGGCGGTCGGTCACGGCGAACTCCCTAATGGTTGTCGCGCGGAATGCTCTTTTGCGCGATCTTCTGGTATTTGACGGCCGGCCTGAGCACCATGCCATCGGCGAGCTGGTCGACCATCGACCGCTGGATCTCCTGCCACGGCGTCTGGCTCTTCGGATAAGGGAAGCCGCCCTGCTTCTCGAGCCTGGCGCGGCGCCTGGCGAGCTCGGCGCGCGAAACCAGCATGTTGGCGGTGCCCTTGCGCAGATCGATACGTACGCGGTCGCCGGTTTTCAGCAGCGCCAGCCCGCCGCCGGCCGCCGCTTCCGGCGAGGCGTTCAAGATCGACGGCGAGCCCGACGTGCCGGATTGCCGCCCGTCGCCGATGCAGGGCAGTGAGGCAATGCCTGCTTTGATCAATGCCGCCGGTGGCTGCATGTTCACCACTTCCGCCGAGCCCGGATAGCCGATCGGCCCGACGCCGCGAATGAATAGGACTGTGTGCTCGTCGATCTTGAGTTTCGGATCGTCTATGCACCTGTGATAGTCCTCGGGGCCTTCAAACACCACGGCACGGCCCTCGAATGCTTGCGGATCCCTCGGGTTCGAGAGGTAACGCTCGAGGAATTCCTTGGATATCACGCTGGTCTTCATGATCGCCGAGTCGAACAAATTGCCGGACAGCACCTTGAAGCCCGCCTGCTTCTTGAGCGGCTTGGCGTAAGGGCGGATCACGTCGTCATCTTTGACGTCCGCGGTGCGCACGTTCTGCGCGTAAGTCTTGCCGTTGACAGTGATCGCGTCGGCGTGACCTTTGCCGGCCTTGAACAGCTGTCGCATTACGGCCGGCAGACCGCCGGCACGATAATACTCTTCACCGAGATATTTGCCGGCCGGCTGCATGTTAACCAGCAGCGGCACATCGTAGCCTATCTTTTCCCAGTCCTCGGTCGACAGCTTCACACCGATATGGCGCGCGATGGCGTTGATGTGGATGGGCGCATTGGTCGAGCCGCCAACTGCCGAGCAAGCGACGATGGCATTTTCGAACGCCTTGCGTGTGAGAATGTCGGAGGGTTTGAGGTCCTCATGCACGATCTCGACCGCGCGTACTCCAGTCTCGTAAGCGATCTGCGCGCGCTCGCGATAAGGCGCCGGGATCGCCGCGCAGCCCGGCAGCGACATGCCCAGCGCTTCGGCGAGCGCGTTCATGGTCGAGGCCGTGCCCATGGTGTTGCAGTGGCCGACCGAGGGCGCCGACGAGGTAACGATATCCATGAACTCGGCGTAGTCGATGCGGCCCGCGGCGTGCTCCTCGCGCGCCTTCCAAACCACGGTGCCGGAGCCGGCGCGCTCTCCCTTCCACCAGCCGTTCAGCATCGGCCCGCCGGACAGCACGATCGCCGGAATGTTCACGCTCGCCGCCGCCATCAGGCAGGCCGGCGTTGTCTTGTCGCAGCCGGTCGTCAGCACGACGCCGTCTAGGGGATAGCCGAACAGCACCTCGACCAGGCTGAGATAAGACAGGTTGCGGTCAAGGCACGCGGTTGGCCGTTTTCCCGTTTCCTGAATCGGATGGCACGGAAATTCGAAGGCGATGCCACCGGCGTCGCGAATGCCCTCGCGCACGCGCATGGCCAATTCGAGATGATGCCGGTTGCATGGCGACAGATCGGAGCCGGTCTGCGCGATGCCGATGATCGGCTTGCCTGAGGTCAGCTCCTCGCGCGTCAGGCCGTAATTGAGATAGCGCTCAAGATAGAGCGCGGTCATGCCCGGATTGTCGGGATTGTCGAACCACAACTGCGAGCGCAGACCGCGTTTTGATTTGGCTTTGTCCCGGCTCATGCAGTCTCCTTACATCGTCGCGCCGATTTGCCACGGTACGAATTCGAGATCGCCGTATCCTAGGTCTTCCGATTTGGTGTGTTCGCCGGAGGCGACTGCGACGACCTTTTTGAAAATCTCGTCGCCCTTCTTTTCGAGCGTGACGCCGTCGAGGATGTCGCCGCAATTGACGTCCATGTCGCCAATCATGCTCTCGTAGACATATTTGTTGGTCGCGAGCTTGATCGATGGTGTCGGCTTGCAGCCGAAGGCGGAGCCGCGCCCGGTGGTGAAGCACATGACGTTGCAGCCGCCAGCCACCTGCCCCGTCGCGCCAACCGGATCGTAGCCGGGCGTGTCCATGAAAACGAAGCCCTTTTCGGTGACCGGCTCGGCATATTCATAGACCGCACGCATCGTGGTCGAGCCGCCCTTGGCCGCCGCGCCCAGCGATTTCTCCAGGATCGTGGTCAGCCCGCCGGCCTTGTTGCCGGGCGACGGGTTGTTGTTCATCTCGCCGCGATTGCGCGCGGTGTAGTCCTCCCACCAGCGGATGCGCTCGACTAGCTTTTCGCCGACGCTCTTGTTGACGGCGCGACGTGTGAGCAGGTGCTCGGCGCCGTAGATTTCCGGCGTTTCGGCGAGGACGCCGGTGCCGCCATGCTTGACCAGCAGATCGACCGCAACGCCGAGCGCCGGGTTGGCCGTGATGCCGGAATAGCCGTCCGAACCGCCGCATTGCAGCGCCAGCACGATTTCGCTCGCCGGCCGCGTTTCCCGCTTGGCCCGTGCCGCGATCGGCAGCATCGCCTTGATGCGCTCGACGCCTTCCGCGACGGTCTTCTTGGTGCCGCCGGTCGCCTGGATAGTCATCGTCTGGAAGTGATCGCCCTCGACCAGGTTGTATTCATCCTTCATGCGGTCGATCTGAAATACCTCGCAGCCGAGCCCAACCATCAGTGCACCGCCCAAGTTGGGATGCGTGGCGTAGCCCCATTGCGTGCGCTCGAGAACGTCCCAGCCCTCACCCTTCGCCGCCATGCCGCAGCCGGTGCCATGCACGAACGGGACGACGCCGTCGATACCGGGATAATCGTCGAGGAGACCCGAACGATTTACCGCTTCGGCGATGAACTTGGCGACACTCGCCGAACAGTTCACCGAGGTGAGAACGCCGACATAGTTACGAGTGCCGGTTTTGCCGTTCGGGCGACTGTAACCTTCGAACGTCGCGCGCAGTTCCGGCGGCAGCAGTTCATCGTTCTTCGCACCCTCGGCAAAGCGATAGTCACGGATAAAATCATGCATCGCCACGTTGTGCTCGTGCACCCAGTCGCCTGGCGCGATCGATTTCGAGGCAAAGCCGATAACCTGCCCGTATTTGCGAACCGGCTCATTGGGTGCGATGGCGGCCACCGCCATCTTGTGACCACGAGGGATGCGCTCGCGCGCGGTCGCCCCAGCGACCTCCGTGCCGGGCGGGATCTGGTCCACTGCGACGACGACATTGTCATCGCCCGACAGGCGGATAATGCGCGGTGTGGGCAAGTGAAACCTCCCTTGCAGCCGGCGTCGCAACCTTGTTGCGGCGCGGCATAGAAACGTAATCCAAGGCGTCTCCCGTTCCCAAATTTAATGCCGGTCCGTCTTTAGGATGACTAGCCGACTTGGGAGGACGAGAGTATCGTTTCTTTCAACCAGAAGAAAAAACAACATCACTCGGGAGGAGACCAATGGCAAATTCGCGTCTTTCACGTCGTGAAGTCCTCAAGTCCGCCGCACTCGGCTCTGCGGCGGCGATCACCGCGCCTTATGTCAGCGGCTCCTATGCCGCCGGCACCTTGACCCTCGGCTGCTGGGACCACTGGGTGCCCGGCGCCAACAACGCCCTCACCAAGCTCTGCAACACGTGGGGCGAAAAGAACAAGGTCGAGGTGAAGATCGACTACATCACCTCGCAAGGCGAGAAAGACAAATTGACTGCCGCCGCCGAAGCGCAGGCCGGCACCGGTCACGACATCATGTCGCATCGCGACTGGAACATCCGCATCCACCAGGCGCAGCTTGAACCGCTCGACGATGTCATCAACGCACTCATCAAGAAATATGGTCCGATCAGCCCGGTCGCCGAATATCTCGCCAAGAGCAAAGGCGTGTGGCTCGGCGTGCCGACCGCGGTAGGCAGCCAGGTGAAGCCGTGCTGCTCGCGCATTGATCTCTACAAGCAGCATGCCGGCATTGATCTGCAGGCCATGTTCCCGCCCGACGAGTCGAAATGGAATAAGGCCACCACCGACAAATGGACTTGGGAGCTCTATCTCGAGACGGCGCAGAAGCTGCACAAGGCGGGCTTCCCGGTCGGTCTGCCGATGGGCCAGACATCCGACGCAGTCGACTGGGTCGGCGGCCTGTTCAATGCCTACGGCGCTGTGTTCATCGACGGCAAAGACAACATCAAGATCAATTCGGACCAGACCCGTCAGGCGATGGAAATGGCGCGCAAGATCATGGAGGTGAGCCCTCCAGAAGTCTTTGCGTGGGATGATGCCGGCAATAACCTCTGGCTGATCTCCGGCAAGGGCTCGGGCATCATGAATCCGCCGAGCGCTTGGGCGGTCGCCAAGCGCGACAATATTTCGGTTGCGCAGAATTGCTGGACGCATCCGGTGCCGAAGGGACCCAATGGTCGCTTCGTCGGACAGCTGCCGCAGTTCTACGGTCTGTGGAAGTTCTCCAAGAACAAGGCGGCGGCGAAAGACCTGCTCACCTTTATCTCGCAGAAGGAATCTATCGCCCAGCTGGTCGAGGCTTCGGTCGGCTACGACCTGCCGTCGTTCAAGACCATGTACGATCTCGACACCTGGAAGAAGGTCGAGCCGCCGGTTGGCACCGTGTACGCCTATCCGCCGCGCGGCGACGAGCAGACCTCGATGTTCGGTGCACCGGCGCGTTCGGAAGTCGGCGCGCAGATGTACAACCAGGCGATCAATACCGTCATGGTCTCGAAGTTCACGCAAGGCAAAGAAAAGCTCGACGACGTGATCAAGTGGGCCGAAAAGGAACTCGAAGGCACTTTGCGCGCCTGAGAGCTTTTCGGAATCGTCACGAGAAATTGCATGCCGGCCTGGGCGGCCGGCATGCATATCTTGCGAAGAGGGGACGATGGCCGATACTGTTCATACGTGGACGCCCGCGTTGGATCGCGCGAAGGCCGCGCCGGTGGCCAAGCACGGCTTGTACCGTTTTGTCCGTAGGCGTTCGACCATCGCCTTTCTGATGTGCCTGCCGCTGATCCTGATCATCGTTGGCCTGGTTATTTATCCCGCTTTCTATTCGATCCACCTCGCGATGCTGAACAAGGCGCAGACGCGCTTCGTCGGGCTCGCCAATTTCAGCTTCCTTCTGTCGCGCGATACGTTCTGGATGGTGGTGTGGCAATCGACGATCTTCGCGCTGTCGGCGGTATTCTTCAAAGCGCTGATCGGGCTGATCACCGCGCATCTGGTCAACAACCTGCCGGCCAAGGGCCAGCGCAAATGGCGCGGCATGCTGCTGGTGCCGTGGGTGATCCCGCTGGCGCTGTCGACTTTAGGCTGGTGGTGGATGTTCGACCCTACCAACTCGGCATTCAACTACACACTCAAGAGCCTCGGCTTTAACTGGATTCCCTGGCTGAGCGATCCCTACTGGGCGCGCTTCTCGGTCATTTTGGTCAATGTCTGGTTCGGCGCGCCATTCTTCCTGATCATGTATCTGGCGGCGCTCAAGTCGGTGCCCGAGCAGCTTTACGAAGCTGCCGCAATCGACGGCGCCAACGCCTGGCAGAAATTCATGCACGTCACGCTGCCGATGATGCGCAACATCATCGCCATCACCGTGCTGTTCTCGCTGATCGTCACCTTCGCCAACTTCGATATCGTGCAGATCATGACCGCGGGCGGTCCGCGCAACATGACGCATATGTTCGCGACCTACGCCTTCCTGCTCGGCATCCGGTCCGGCGACCTGCCGCTCGGCGCGGCAACCTCGCTGTTCATGTTCCCGATCCTGGCGATGGCCGCAATCTTCATTTTGCGCGGCGTGCGTAAGCGCGGAAAGGAGATTGGATGAGCGCGCCCGCAATAACGATGCCGGCCACCGGCGCGGTCAAAAAGGGCGTCAGCCTGAGGCAAAGCCGTCGCTGGGCGCTCATCGCCTCCTACGTCTTCCTGGTGATGTTCGCGATCTTTTTCCTGCTGCCGCCCTATTACATGATTGTCACCGCGTTCAAGAGCGACGCCGAAATGGCGCGCCTCGCCACCAATCCGTGGCTGATCGTCGACGGGGCGACCCTCGACCAGTTCAAGATTCTGCTGACGCAGACCGACTTCCTGATTTTCTTTAAAAATACCGTGATCGTCACGGTCTGCGTGGTCGCGATCACAATGGTAGTGAGCGTGCTGGCGGCGTTCTCGCTTGGCCGTATGCAGTTCTGGGGCTCCAGCTTGTTGGCGACGGGCATCTTCCTCACCTACCTGGTGCCGGACACGCTGCTGTTCATTCCGATGTTCCAGATCGTCAAATCGATTGGCCTGCTCAATTCCTATTGGGGCATGGTGCTGGTCTATCCAACGCTGACGGTGCCGTTCTGCACTTGGATCATGATCGGCTACTTCCAGTCGATCCCGAAGGAACTCGATGAGGCGGCTTTGATCGACGGCGCCGGCCACCTGCAGATGCTGCTGAAGATCTTCATCCCGGTGGCGCTACCCGGCATCATCGCCGCCACGATTTTCGCCTTCACGGTGTCGTGGGCAGCCTTCGTCTATCCGATGGCGTTCCTTTACTCATCGGACCAGCAGGTGCTCACCGTCGGCACGGTGACCAGCCTGATCCGCGGCGACGTCTACAAGTGGGGCATGTTGATGGCCGGCGCCCTGCTCGCCGCCGCCCCGCCACTCGTGATCTACGCCTTCCTTATGGACTATTACATCGCTGGTCTGACTGCCGGCGCCACCAAGGGGTGAACCGCATGGCCGAAGTCGCGTTGCACAAGGTCGTCAAGAAATATGGCGAGGTCGAAGCGGTCCGCGCCATCGATCTCGACATTCCGGACAACGAGTTCGTCGTGCTGGTCGGCCCGTCCGGCTGCGGAAAGTCGACGACGTTGCGCATGATCGCCGGCCTCGAGGAGATCACGTCCGGCAACATCATGATCGACGGTGAGGTGGTGAACGACCTGCCGCCGAAGGACCGCGACATCGCCATGGTGTTCCAGAATTACGCGCTCTACCCGCACATGACCGCCTTCGAGAACATGTCGTTCGGGCTAAAGCTGCGGAAGCTCCCGAAGGAAGAAATCCGTCAGCGGGTCGAGCATGCGGCACGCATCCTCGACATCACCGAATTGCTCGACCGCCGGCCGAAGGCGCTGTCCGGCGGACAGCGCCAGCGCGTCGCCATGGGCCGCGCCATCGTGCGCAATCCGAAGGTGTTTTTGTTCGACGAGCCGCTGTCGAATCTCGACGCCAAGCTGCGCGTGCAAATGCGCACCGAGATCAAGCGCGTGCACCAGAAGGTGAAGACGACGACCGTCTACGTCACCCACGACCAGGTCGAGGCGATGACGCTTGCCGACCGCGTCGTGGTGATGAACGGTGGCCGTATCGAGCAGATCGGCACGCCGCAGGATCTCTATCACAAACCGGCGACCCGCTTCGTCGCGGGCTTCATCGGCTCGCCGGCGATGAATTTCATTCCGTGCCGGCTGGAGCAGGCGGGTAACGACCTGCGTGTGCGCGTGTCCGACACCATCGCCCTGCCTGTGCCCTCCTCGCTCGCGCCGCGTTACAAAGGCCTGGCCGGCAAAGAAATGCTGCTCGGCTTGCGACCCGAACACATCACCGAGCCGCGCCACAATGGCGCCGGCGAGCCGAACCAATTCTCGGTCACGCTCGACGTCGTCGAGCCGATGGGCATGGAGACGATGGTGTTCTTCACCATCAACGACACCGAATTCTGCGGCCGCGTCGAACCGAAGAGCGCTGTCGATGCCGGCGCCACCATACGGCTCCAGGCCGGCATGGACCACATGCACATCATCGATCCGGCAAGCGGCGCGGTGCTGTAATCCGAGCGAACGCTACTTCGTGAGGACGGCGAGAGCGGTGTCGAGGATGCCGCCGAGGCTATCCTCCGCGCCTGGGCAAACGTCGTCGAGCGAATAGGTGTGCCCGCTTCTGCAGCGGAACACTGCCTCGCCGCGCAGGTCAGTTTCGTACAAGATGCCCATGCATTTCGGACAGCTCAGTACGGTGGGTCTCCCAGCCGTTTCGGCGAAATAGCAGACCATTGCTTAGCCTCCGGCTGTCGCTGCCCTTAGAATGAACCTCAACAAGCTAGCCGCCAAGGAGTTCCATAGCGATGCGCGGGCGCAACATAGCCGCCTCTATCTATGCGTGAATGTTGAAGTTTCGACGAAACTGAGGCTTTCGCCTTGTGAATCATTAGAAGATTTGGAATGACTTGTTGCGAGGCGCAAAGACCGGATTGGGCGATCCATGATTGTCGTCGTTGGCCTGGCGTTCGAAGCGCGAATTGCCGCGCGCACTGGCAGCAAAGTTGTCTGCGGCGGCGCCGGGCGCGACCTGGCCGCCGAGATTCACAACGCAATTGATGCTGACTGCCACGGCCTTCTGAGTTTCGGGGTCGCGGGCGGACTGCACCCCGATCTCGCGCCCGGCACCTGCATTGTCGCGTCGGCGATCGTCGACGGCGATCAAACATTCGCAACCGACGAAGATTGGTCGCAGCGTCTGCTGCGAACCCTGCCGCACTCCAAGGCCGGCGTGCTCGCCGGAACGGCGGGGCCGGTCGCAACATCGTCGACCAAGTCGGCGCTGCACCGTTCGACCGGCGCGGTTGCCGTCGACATGGAGTCGCATGTCGTCGCGCGGGTGGCGGCCGACCGGCGCTTGCCGATGACGGCGCTGCGCGTGGTTTGCGATCCGGCCGCGCGCGGCTTGCCGGACATGGCATTGCAGTCTGTTCGTCCCGACGGCACGACGGATGTTTTCGGACTGCTGCGGTCTCTTGCGCGCCGGCCCCATCATGTGCCTGCGCTCATTCGCGTCGCGCTCGATGCGCGGGCGGCGCGCGCGACCTTGCTTCAGTGCGGCGAAGCCCTCGCGCCGCATGTCAGCCTTGCCCAGGCCGGCGTTGCCGCACGACCGGCAGGCTTGCGCGCGGCCGGCTAGCTCACCGAACGATCACCGGCAGGCCACCCTTCGGACGCAGGCTGATGCGCTGCACCGGCCAGACCTCATGTCCCGGCGCCACTTGCCAGCTGAGGGCGCGCGCCAGCGTAGCCAGCACGATCGAGGCCTCCTGCATGGCGAAGCTTGCACCGATGCAGGTGCGAGGACCTGCGCCGAAAGGCAGGTAGGCGAAACGGTGAATGCTGTCGCGAGCGCCGTTGAGGAAACGATTTGGGTCGAACCGGTCTGGGTTGTCCCATAATGTGCGATGCCGATGTAGCACGTAAGGCGCAATCACGATCATCGTGCCGGCCTTGATCGGACGTCCGGCGAGCTCGTCCGGCGCGCCCGCCGCACGGCTGATCGCTGCAATCGGTGGGTAGAGCCGGTTCGCCTCGTCGAGCACCGCCCGTGTGTCGACGAGGCGGTCGGCAAGACCGTCCGCGGGACCATCGAGGCCACGCTCGGCTTCCTGCCGGATGCGCGCGTACCATTCCTGGCTCTGCGACAGCAAGAAAATCGCCCACGTCAGGCAATTCGCGGTTGTCTCATGGCCGGCGGCGATGAATGTCAAAATGTTCGAGCGGACATCGTCCTCACTGAGCCTAGCGCCCGTGTCCGGATCTTGAGCGCGCAGCAGAAGCGTCAGCAGATCCTGCGGCACACGATCGGGATCCTGTGCGATACGCTGCCGGCGCTTCGCAGTGATGTTGTCGATGGCGGTATTGAACAGGCGCAAAGCCGAGCGCGCCTTGAGCCGGCCGAGGCGCGGCATCGACGCCGGCAGGCCCATCAGGTCGAACGGGTCGATCTGGCCGATGCCGTCGAAGTAGCTCTGCATCCCCTTCCGGATTTCCTCGGGGTCATCGCCAAGCCCTTCGGAAAAGATGGTCCTCTCCAGGACGTCGAGGCTGACGCGGGTAATTTCCGCAGCGATGTCGACCACCTGTCCGCGCTGACGGTCGAGTCGCTCGACGAGCGCATCCGCCGACGCAACCATGGCGCTGGAAAAGCGCGCGACGGCTTTCGGTGAAAACAGCGGCGCGAGCACCCGCCGCTGCAAACGCCATTTGCCGGTCTCGGCTGTCAAAAGGCCGTCATCCAGCCCGGCTGACAGGATTCGGCGCTGCACCCAGTCCTTGCGGTAGTTGTCGGCGTTGTCGAGCAGGACACGCTTGATCGCCGCGGGCTCGTTGATTACCGCGACGCGAACGAAGGGCAGACCGCCCAAAACGATCCGCTCGTTGAAATGCGCTTCGGTCCAGGCCTCGAGCGGATTATCGATTAGCGCGCTGACGAGCGCCAGTGCGCCCAAGGGCTTAGCGCGCGGCGCAGGTCGGGGAGGAATGAACGTGGCTGTGCGATCAAGCACGCGCGACTCTCGAAATTGACGATCGAATGCACACCGACAATCTGCTGATAACGGCTGTTCCGACGCTGAGTTCCCACCATGCCCAGTCGCAAAATCCTGCGGATTGGGCCACGCATTCGACAAACATGCGCGGCGCACTCATGAGACCCCAGTTCTTGTGATTTGTCGATGCGGGTTTAATTTTGACTATGGTAGATCGGTAAAGGCACTCGGAGTTAACGCGTGTTTCGCCGACAGCAGACATCTATACGGCGCCTATTGTTCGGCATTGCGGCAGCAGGCCTGACGGCCGTCGCCGGTCCCGTTTTGCTCAAAAATCTCGCACAGGGGGCCCCGGCGGCCGCGCCGACCGGCGATTGGCTGGTCGAAAAACGCTACGCGATCATCAGGATCGTCGACTGCAACGGCCGGCTTTGGGGCGTCGTCTCGTGGCAGGTGCGCGCCAATGTCGATTCCCACAACCCCGATCCCGCCAAGCGCAGCCGCCCCACGCTCGGCATGCCGATCCTGCTCGGCATGAAGCCGAGCGACGAGCCGAACAAGTGGGAAGGCGATATCTACAACTCGCAGGACGGCAAGACCTACGACGCCAATATCAGCCTGTCGGCGCCCGACACATTGCGTGTCGAAGGCTGCGTGCTTGGCTTCCTGTGCGGCGGCGAGGACTGGACGCGCGTCACGGCGCAGTCGGCACCGATGTTGCCCAAGGGCGCGCCGGCACCATCGAATGGCCCGACCACCGCGGAATCGCAGCAGATCTGCACGGGCCTAGTCGGCATGACGGGGGGCGCCCATCAGGGTCGGCTGATATAGCGCCCGCCGCCGCGAGCGTGCAGATCAGCGACAGCGCCATCAGCTTGCTCATGCTCGACATGCCGGGATGCCGCGACAACCACAGACTGCCGAACGCGGTCGCGGTCGTCAGCGCGCACTCCAGATGACGGCACGGGTCAGGCTCGATTGCAGCAGGTCGGTGCGTCCCGCGCATGCGTCGCTCAGCGACGAGCAGAAGGTGAGTTTTGACTCGTTCGGGCGCTAGCGCGCCGCGACTGCTTCGCCGCTGGCGGTTTCGTTCGCGTCATCGGCCGCCACCACGCAGCCACGCCCCATCATCACCAGTACCGGCCCGGGCAAACCCGCATCCGCAAGCCGATCCGGCAGGTCGCGGATCGGCGCCGCAACGACCGCCTGGTCGGGCCGCGTCGCCCGCGCGATCGCCAGCGCGGGCATGTCGGCGGCGAGGCCGTTGGCGATGCCGGCCTCGACCAGCGCGGCCAGCGTCTTCACCGGCATATAGATCGCGGTGGTCGTCGTCTCGTCGGCGAGGCTCTGCCAATCGATGTCCTCGGGCAAATTTCCGTCCTTGGCATGCGCGGTGATGAACTGAAGCCGGCGTGCGTGATTGCGGTCGGTCAGCGGCAGCACAAGCCGGCTCGCCGCACCCTGCGCCGCGGTGATGCCGGGAACGACTTCGACGGCAATGCCCGCCGCGCGACACGCTTCGATCTCCTCGCCGGCGCGGGCGAAGATGAGCGGATCGCCGCCCTTGAGGCGCAATACGCGCTTGCCTTGCCTGGCGAGACTGACCATCAACGAGTTGATCTCTTCCTGCTTGCAGGACGGGCTATGGCCGGTCTTGCCGACGCATCTTGCGCGCTTCGCGCCGGGCGAAATCGAGCACATCGCGTGAGACGAGATCGTCGAACAGGATGATGTCGGCGGATTGCAGCGCGCGCACGGCGCGCAGTGTCAGCAATTCCGGATCGCCAGGACCGGCGCCAACCAAGGTGACCGAGCCGTTCTCGACGGCCGGCCCAAAGCCATTCACCTCGGCCAGCAGGCGGTCGAAGTCTGCGGTGCCCGGCGCGTCTTCCGGATGCTTCACGGCATGCGCGGTAAGCAATTGCCAGAACTTGCGTCGACCGGCGAAAGGCAGCCCAGATGCCTTGACCGCGTCGCGCCAGCGGGCAGCGGCCGACGCCCAGGCGGCGAAGCCTTTTGGCAGCAGGCTCTCGAGCTTGGCGCGGATCGCCTGCGCAAACACCGGCGCTGCGCCATCGGTCGAAATACCAATCACCAGTGGCGAGCGGTTGACGATGGCGCCGAACGAGAAATCACAATAAGCGGGCTTATCGATGATGTTGACGGGAACGCCGGCGGCCCGCGCGACGCGGGCAAAGTTACCGGCGGCTGCGTCATCCTCAAAGGCACCGACGGCCATGGCCGCACCATCGAGATCGGATGCAGTCCAAGGACGACGATGAATAGTGATGCTGCCGCCGGGCGGCGAAGCCGCAATGCTCGCCATCTCCTCCGACAGCTCCGCACCCACAACGTCGACCTGCGCGCCAGCAGCCGACAGGAGTTCGGCCTTCCAGGCGGCGCCGGCCGTGCCGCCGGCGATCAGCGTGCGCTTGCCAGCAAGGCCGAAGAACACCGGCAGGCGCGACAGCGCGCCGAGCTGGGGCCGCGCGATTTCAAGCGGTTTGCGTGACGCGTCCATCGTGCAAAATCCTCTTCAGTTCTGGTAGGCAGGAGCCGCAATTGGTACCGGCGCGCAGCGCGGCGCCGATATCGTCGACGCTCGCGGCAGCGCCGCTTTCGATCTTCTCGCGAATGACGTTGAGGCCGACGCCAAAACAGGCACAGATCACCGGACCGGGATCGGCAAGGCCTTGCGCCGGCTTGCCGGACAGCACGGCGCGGCGCTGAACGTCGGCGAGCGTTTCGGCCTCGAACAAAGCCTTCACCGCATCCCATTGCGGCGCAGCTTCGGCGGGACCAACGAACAGCGCGCCAATGAGCGGACCTTCGGCAAAAGCGGCGATACGATAGATGCCGCGCTGCGCGTCGATGAACTCGGCGATTTCGGCCGCGCCGAACAGGCCTTGCGCGTGGTCGCGCCAGACCCTGGGCTGCTGGTTGCTGGCGAACTGGTAGCCGGCGCCGTTTGTGACCGCGACCCGCGCCCACCAGGTGTCCTGCAACAGTGCGAGCGGTGCGCCTGCGAGCGCAAAGCCGCGATAGGCGAAGGCGACAGGCGCGATGGCGGCAGGCGTTGCTTTTGCTTCCGGCTGCCCGGAATAAGGATCCTGCGCCGGCGCGACCAAATCGCCGACGCGCGCCGAGGACGCCGTTTCAGCGCTCCAGTGGATCGGCACAAACAGCGAGCCGTGCCGCTGCGCATCGGTGACGATGACCTTGAGGACGCAGGCGCCGTGAGGTGTTTCGATGCGGGCAAAGCCGCCGTGATCGAGCTTTGCCGTGGCCGCGTCATCGGGGTGCACCTCGACGAAGGGTTCGGTCACGTGGTTAGCGAGCCGCGGGCTCAAGCCGCTGCGCGTCATGGTGTGCCACTGGTCGCGCACCCGACCGGTGTTGAGGCGGAGCGGGAAACGATCGGAGACTTCGGCATGCAGCGCCGGCCGTTCCGGCGCAATGAGCCGCGCTTTACGGTCCGGCGTGAAGAAGCCGCCACTGGCGAAGAATCGCTCATGGGCCGCGGCTTTGCGCGGCGCCGGCCATTGCACCGGATCAAGCGTCTTGAACTGCGCGTCGGTGACGTCGGCGAGCGCGCCGATATCGAAATCGCGCGTGCCGCGGTTTTCGAACGTCGACAGCGCTGCGTGCTCGCGGAAGATGTCGGCCGCCGATGCATAGGGAAAGGCGTCAGAGAAGCCGAGCCGTTGGGCGACCTGCGTGACAATCCACCAGTCGGGCCTTGCTTCACCCGCCGCCGGCAGGAACGGCCGCTGGCGCGAGATGCGCCGCTCGGAATTGGTGACCGTGCCGTCCTTCTCGCCCCAGGCGGCGGCCGGCAGCAGCAGGTGGGCGCCCGCCGTCACGGTGTCGTTCGACAGCACATTCTCGGAGACGACGAAGAGATCAAGCTTCCTGAGGGCGTCGCGCATGACGCCGGCGCGCGGCAGCGACACCGCCGGATTGGTCGCCATCACCCACAGCGCCTTGATCTCGCCGCGCTCGATCGCCTCGAACATGCGCACGGCTTTGAGGCCCTCGCGCGTCGCGACTTTCGGCGCGTTCCAGAAGCGCGCGACGCGGTCGACGTCCACCGGCGCAAACCCCATGTGCGCAGCCAACTGATTGGCGAGACCGCCGACCTCGCGTCCGCCCATAGCGTTCGGCTGACCGGTCAGCGAGAAGGGTCCGCAACCGGGCTTGCCGATGCGGCCGGTCGCGAGATGACAGTTGAGGATGGCGTTGACCTTGTCGGTGCCTTGCGCCGACTGGTTGACGCCCTGCGAAAAGCAAGTGACGACGTTCTCCGTCAGCCGGAACAGATTGAAGAAGCGACCGACGTCGGCCGGCGCAAGCCCGGTTGCTGCCGCGGTCGCGACGATATCGGGCGCGATCTCCCGTGCGCGGGCGATCGCCTCGCCGATGCCGGTGGTGTAGGTGTCGACATAGCCGTAGTCGAGCGCGTGTAGGTCGGCGAGATGGACTAACAGGCCGCTGAACAGCGCCGTGTCCATGCCCGGTGCTATCGGCAGGAAGAGGTCGGCATCCTCGGCGGTCGCCGTGCGGCGCGGATCGATGACGACGATCCGTGCGCCGCGCTTCGTCTTGTTGGCGACCATCCGCTGGTAGAGTACCGGATGGCACCAGGCGGCATTCGAGCCGACGAGCACGATCAGATCGGCCTCATCGAGATCGCGGTACGTGCCGGGGACGGTGTCGGCCCCGAAAGCGCGGCGATGACCGGCGACCGAGGATGCCATGCACAGGCGCGAATTGGTGTCGACATTGGCCGAGCCGATGAAGCCCTTCATCAGCTTGTTGGCGACATAATAGTCCTCGGTGAGCAGCTGACCAGAGAGATAGAATGCCACCGCGTTGGGGCCATAGCGCGCGATGGTGTCGACAAAACCGCCGGCGACGCGATCGAGCACGTCATCCCAAGTGACGCGCGACAGCGCGCCATCGCTCTGCCGCTGCATCGGATAAAGCAGGCGCCGGTCGAGGCCAAGCGTTTCGCCGAGCGCCGAGCCCTTGGAACAGAGTCTGCCGAAATTCGCCGGGTGGTCCGGGTCGCCGGCAATGATTGCGCCGCCCCGGCCGTCTGGCTTGGCCAGCACACCGCAGCCGACACCGCAGTAAGGGCACGTGGTGCGAACCGCCGGCGGATGCAGGGCGGGAGCGTTCATGCCGCGCGCTTCCTGCCGGTGTTGGTGTGGAAGTCGCGGCCGTTGCCGCTCGCGGCGACGAAGCCGGCGCGAATGACGAAGTCACCGAACCGCTCGTCCTTGCGCCGCTCGCGGGCATAGGCGGCGAACAGCTGATCGAGCGCAGCGACGATGTCGGCGTGATCGAGGTCCTCGGCGTAGAGCTTCGACATGCGCGAGCCGTCGAAGGCGGCGCCGAGATAGAGGTTGTAACGGCCGGGCCCTTTGCCGACCAAGCCGATCTCCGCAAGGTACGGCCGGGCGCAGCCATTCGGGCAGCCGGTCATGCGAATGACGATGTCGTCGCCGCTTAAGCCCTGCGCGGCAAGCTTGTCCTCCAGCGCGCCAAGCAGCTCTGGCATGTAACGCTCGCTCTCGGCAAGCGCGAGACCGCAGGTCGGCAGCGCGACGCAAGCCATGGCGTTGCGGCGCAAACCCGACCACGGCGCGAGCAGCCCCGCCTCGCGCGCGATGCGCTCGATCTCGCTTTGCGCAGCGGTTGCAACATTGGCGACGATGAGATTCTGGTTGGGCGTGACGCGAAAATCGCCGCCGTGGACCTGCGCGATCTCGCGCAACGCGGTGAGCTGCTCGTCGCGCAGGCGGCCGTTGAGCACGAATAGCGTGAGGTGGCCGCAGCCGTCGGCGCCTTTGGTCCAGCCGTAGCGGTCACCCATCGAGGTGAAAGTATAAAGTTTTGCCGCGGCGAACGTAATGCCGGCGCGGCGCTCGACCTCCGCGCGGAACGCATCCACGCCGCGATCCTCGATGGTGTATTTGAGGCGCGCGTGCTTGCGGTCGCTGCGGTCACCCCAGTCACGCTGCACCGTCACCACGGCTTCCGCAATCGCAACCGCATCCTTGGTCGCGCAGAAGCCGAGCATGTCGGCGGTGCGCGGATAGGTCTGCGGATCACCATGAGTCATGCCCATACCGCCGCCGGCCGTGACGTTCCAGCCGGTCACTTCGCCCTTATCGTCGAGAATGGCGATGTAACCGAGATCGTGCGCGAATACGTCGACATCGTTACTCGGCGGTACCGCGATCACGGTCTTGAATTTCCGCGGCAAGTAAGTCTTGCCGTAGATCGGCTCGACGACGACCTCCTCCTCGCCGCCGACAATGCGCTCGCCGTCGAGCCAAATTTCACGGTAGGCCGGCGTATGCGGCATCAGACGGTCGGCGATGGCCCGCGTCAGATCGAGCGCGGCAGCATGTGCGCGCGACTGATATGGGTTCGGATTGCACATCACGTTGCGGTTGACGTCGCCGCAGGCGGCGATGGTGCTGAGCAGCTGGGCGTCGATCTCCTTCAGCGTCTCTTTCAGATTAAACTTGATGATGCCGTGCAGCTGCACCGACTGCCGTGTGGTGAGCCGTACGCTGCCGTTCCCGTAGGCGTGGGCGACCTGGTCGAGGGCAAGCCACTGCGACGGCGTCAGCACGCCGCCGGGAATGCGCATGCGCACCATGAAGGCGAAGGCCTTCTCCAGCTTCTTGCGGGTGCGCTCGGCGCGCAGGTCGCGGTCGTCCTGCAGGTACATGCCGTGGAACTTCACCAGCTGCGCATCGTCCTCGGTGATCGCGCCGGTGACGGTGTCGCCCAGGCCTTCGGAAAGCGTGCCACGCAGATATTCGCTGGCTTCCTTGATGTGCTCGTTGCGCGAAAGCTCCGCCATCTCAATACGTATCCTGCAAATAGTGGCGCTCACGCTCGAGATTCGCTACGGCCTGCGCCGCGGCTCCCGGCGCCAGCGACTTCACGTCGGCATAGGCCTTGGTGAGCGCGGCGCGCACGTCCTTGGCCATCGCCTTGGCGTCGCCACAGACGTAGAACTGCGCGCCATTGTCGAGCCAATCGACGAGCTCGCGGCGGCGCTCCCAGATGCGATGCTGCACATAGACCTTCTCTGGGCGGTCACGCGAGAAGGCGACGTCCATGCGCGTCAGCGCGCCGTCCTTGAGCGCCTCCTGCCAGTCGGTCTGGTAGAGGAAATCGTGGGTGAAGGTACGGTCGCCGAAGAACAGCCAGCTGCGGCCGCTTGCGCCGCTCGCGCGGCGCTCCTGCACGAAGGCACGGAAGGGCGCGACGCCGGTGCCGGGGCCCACCATGATGATGTCACGATCGGGCTTCGGCAACGCGAAATGCTTGTTCGGGCGCAGCTTGACGCGCACGCGAGCACCGCGCTTGAGCCGCTCGGCGACATAGTTCGAAGCGACGCCTTTGCGCGCCCGGCCCTGGCTTTCGTAGCGCACGGCAGACACGAGAAGATGCGCCTCGTTGTCGACCTCGCGGCGCGACGACGCAATCGAATAGGCGCGCGGCGCCAGCGGCCGAGTGATCGTGCGCAATTGCTCGGCCGCGAGCGCCGCCGGATAGGTCTCGACGAGATCGATGAGCTGCCGGCCGGCGATCCATTCGCGGGCGTGACCATCAGCGATGAGGTTCTTGACACCGTCATGACCGGTCGCGGCGGCGAAGTTGTCGAGCGTCTTGAGCGACAAGGTCGTCACATCGCGCGACGTCAAGAGGTCGGCGCGCAGCGCGTCATCGGACAGGCCGGCGGCCCTGAGCAGCGCATCGACATAGGCCGGGTCGTTTTCGGCATAGAGGTCGAGCGAGTCGCCGGGCTCATAAGCAGGGGTCGCGCCGTTGAAGCCGAGTTCGAGGTGGATGGTTTGCTTCGCCGAGCGCGATGAGTTGAGGTTGATATGTTCGGTGACTTCGGCTTCGGCAACGTCCGAGGCTGCGGTCTTGCCGAAGTCGACCTCGATGACGCGACTCGGCTCGACGCCATGCGGCGCCAGTACCTCCACGGCACTGTCGATCCACTGGCGTGCCGGCTCGGCGAAATCGAGATCGCAGTCGACCCGGTTCGCGACGCGCTTGGCGCCGAGCGCTTCGAGTCGCGCATCGATCGCCTTACCGATCGCGCAGAAATCCACGTAGGCCGTGTCGCCGAGCGCCATGACGCAGAACTCGACGCCGTCGAGCCGCGGCGCCTTGTCACCCATCAGCTCACCATAGGTGCGCACGGCGCGCGCCGGCGGGTCGCCCTCGCCCCAGGTCGCTGCGATCACGACGAGACGCTTCGCCGACGCGAGACTTGCGACATCGAGATCCGCCATGTCGATGATCGTCGGCCTGAGCCCGTTCTTGCGCGCGGTCTTGGCGAGGTCGCCGGCGAGGCGTTCACTGTTGCCGGACTCGCTTGCGTACAGGATTGTCAGCGGCTCGGCCGGAGGCGGCGGCGCAACGGGCTGCGCCTGCGTCGCGGAGGCCTCGAGACCGGCGAGATACCCGGCGAGCCAGGCGCGCTGCGTGTTGCTCGCGGGGCCGACGACGTGGTTCAGCAGTTCGATATCGTCTTCGCTGAACGGCGCGGTCTTGGGGATGGTGGCGAGACCGTTGCTCATGCTGCGCCTCCGGCCGTGACGGCGGGAGCGGCTGCGAAAACGGTCGACTTCACGGGGCTCATTCGATGGGATCCGGGCTAATGAACGCGACCCCTTAGATAGAAGATCATTCTGTTTAGCCGCAATAAACCGTACGAAATAAGAAGAAAACCCTTCCTCCGAGGGCTCCTCGTAGAAAATATGCCAGAGATTGCGCAGCGCAGCAGAACGCCAATCATGCGCGCCGGAGGCGCAGTCTGCCTTTTTTACTACGGAACCCGCCGTCATCGCGCGCCTCAATAGACATCCTGCTGGTATCGGCCCTGCTTCTTGAGCGCCGAGACGAAGCTCGCCGCCTCTGCCGGGCCACGCGCGCCGTGCGCGGCGACGATATCGACCAGAGCCGCCTCGACGTCCTTGGCCATGCGCGTTGCGTCGCCGCAGACGTAGATGTGCGCGCCGCGCTCGAGCCAGGCCCAGATGTCACGGCCGTCGTCACGCATGCGGTGCTGCACGTAGATCTTCTCGTCGCCGTCTCGCGACCACGCCAAGGTCAGCCGATGCAGATGGCCAGACTTGCGCATCGCCTTGAGTTCCTCCTCGTAGAGGAAATCGTAGTCGCTGCGCTGATGACCGAAGTAGAGCCAATTCTGTCCGGTCGCCTTGGTGGCGGTGCGCTCCTGGAGGAAAGCGCGGAACGGCGCGATGCCGGTGCCGGGGCCGATCATGATGATCGGAACGGACGGATCGGCCGGCAGGCCGAAAGCTTGCGCCTTCTGCACGTAGACCTTCATCAAGGTACCGAGCGGCACGCGCTCGGCGAGGCAGGTCGAGCAGACGCCGAGTCTGCGGCGCTGACCGATGTCGTAGCGCACGGCATCGACCGTCAGCGCGATGCGTCCCGGCGTGGCCTTGGGGGATGACGCAATTGAATAGAGGCGCGGCTGCAGTGGATCGAGCGCCTCGATGAAGGCTTCCGGATCGGGCCGCACGCCGGGAAACTTCTCGATCGCCGCCAGCACGTCGAGCGTCTCGGCGTCGCCGTCCGGGTTCTCGCCGCTCGACAGCGCCCGCGCCTTTTTCCGGCGGTCGCCGCCCATGATGTAGGAGTAAAGCTGGAACAGCATGTCGGGCGCCGGCGACAGCGACACGTCGCGCAGCAGTACCTCGCGCAGCGGCTTGCCACCGATCGGGAAATCGGCCGGCGCATGGAGTGCCGCAATGATCGCATCGACCAACGCAGGATCGTTGCTCGGGAAGAGCCCGAACGCATCGCCGACCGTGTAGTTGAGGCCGCAGGCGGAAAGATCGAACTCGAAGTGCCAGGTCTCTTTGTTGGAGCCGGGCTTGCTGAGCAGGCGGCGCGCTACCAGAGTCGCTTCGACCGGGTTGTCGCGCGAATAGCCGGCTTTGGCTTGCGGCGCGACGGCGGGCTCCGACGCAGCAGGCGCGGCCGCGGGCTTCGCAGCCACGTTGCCGAGTTCGCCATGCAACGCCTTGAGCATCCGGGCAGTGTCCTTGCCGCCGGGCACGCACAAATTCAGCCGCGCCTCGCTGCCGTCGAAAATGGCGCCCGAATATTTCTTGCAGTCGTAGCCGCACTGGCCACAGTCCTGCTGCGCCATCGCCGCCATCAGGCGCCAGCGCAGCGGCTTACCGTCGGCGAGCG
>Ga0187780_10000099_pt1 | contig 66999 bp, 63 predicted proteins | sample 1015_Q2_SP10_20__FD_132429 | JGI IMG/M metagenome (GOLD analysis project Ga0187780, IMG submission 132429) | Tropical peat soil microbial communities from peatlands in Department of Meta, Colombia - 1015_Q2_SP10_20_MG | ecosystem: Environmental > Terrestrial > Soil > Wetlands > Peat | place...
GATCGAACGGCACGGTATCGACCAGAAATTTCAAGAGAATTAAGCAAATCCCCGAGTAATCGCTCTTTGCAATATAGTTAAAAGCGCGTTGCTCGGGCGAGCTAGAAGCTTTGTTCGCGGTAGCCGCGTACAAATCTGTCGCGACGGAATCGGTTCAGGCACCTCACTAATGATCGATTGTCGCTCATTCACCGCCTTTGTTATGCGCACGCTCGATAGCAGAACCGCGTACACTCTAACGCATCTCACCACAGCACGGCTGCAACATGATCCAGTGAATTGCTCGCTTTCCTCGTCGGCGTCGGCGAGACTCTTACAAAGAATATCCCGATGTCGCTGGGATTGGCGGCAGCCCTCGCAATCCTTACGTGGTTCTGGTCCTGAAATCCTGGACGGCCTTGGTGGCGCAAGCGCGATTTCGTCACCGACCCGTGCTACTGGTTTCTCGTCCCAGTCATCACCCGCTACTTGCGCATTGCCATGCTGATCGTCAGCGCCGCGCTTTGGTTCGGAATAACCACGGCGGGCCTTAGTCGCCTTCTACGACAACGGCCACAGACCGCTCACCGCCGCCGCTGTTCGTGCAAATGGGTATCTTTCTCGTCGGCGAGGACATTATCCTTTATGGGACGCACCGCTTGCTCCACGGCCAACGCATGTGGCGCTATCACGCGATCCACCATTCGTCCCAGGAGCTGGAATCGATCTCTGCGGCGCGCTTTCACCCGATCAACTTGGTTCCTCGGCAGCGTAACCGCCGATGTGGTCATGGTCTTGATGGGCATCTCGCCCAACGTACTCGTCGTGCTCGGGCCGTTTACGATTGCGCACTTCGGCCTTCGTCCACGCCAATCTCGATTGGATGCTTGGCCATTCAAATATGTGATTGCCGGCCCGGTCTTCCATCGCTGGCACCACACCGCCGCGGATCGCGGCAATAAGAAGAATCTTGCGGCGACATTCCCGATCTTGGTTGTGCTGTTCGGCACGTTCTACATGCCGGCCGATGAGCGTCCCGACGGCTATGGCGTTGCCGAGCGCGAATTTCCGGCTGGCTTACAGGTTCAGCTCGTGCGCGTTCACGCAGTCAGTACTGCGGAAAGCCGCTCCACCGCAACGCGGCATTTTCCGCAAAATCGTTAAGCAAACGTCACCATCACGGCTCTGACTGTCGCGCCAAAGTCAGCAATTTGCACTTCATTCATCAATTTGCAGTCAATTGTATTGGCTGGTGCAAACCTTAGTCCTCTAGGTCTACCGAGGGTTTGGAGAGTATTGATGGTGGCGAGCCGAATAACTCACAGCGCGTGGCATTGGCTCGGGGCATTGCTTGTCCTAGCAGTCTCTACCGCATCTGCGATTGCCGAGGAGCCGATCGCGGTCAGGCTTGATCAGGCCGTTGTTCTCAAGCTTCCGGAACGAGCCACTACCATCGTCATCGGCAATCCGCTCATCGCCGACCTTTCAATTCAACCCGGCGGTCTCGCGGTCATTACGGGGAAGGGCTACGGCGCAACCAATGTCATCGCGATGGACCACAGCGGCGTGGTGGTGATGGAAAAGGTCGTTGAGGTGAGAGGACCAAGTGGGCCGATCGTCGTCGTTTATCGGGGCGCCACCCGGCAAACCTATAGTTGCACGCCCGACTGCGTGACGCGGGTCACGCTTGGCGACACTAGCAAGGATGATTGGGATCTAGGCCAAAGCACGGCGCTGCCGATGGATTACTTCAACAGAGCGCTCAATCAGACTGTAACACGCAACAACCAAGCGCTGGGCGCCGGAGCCGGCGGCGGCGGTGGCGGTGGCGGTGGCTCGCACTGAGTGGCGCTTGCTCGCGGATAGTCCGCCGTCCGGAATTCAATTTTACGGAATCGGCAGCGCGGTCGTCGACTTAATCTTTTCCATGGCGAAACGCGACGTCACGTTCTTCAGCGGGACGGCGGCGATCAGCCGTTTGTAGAAAGCGTCGTAGCCGGCGATGTCCGGCACCACGACGCGCAGCATATAATCGACATCGCCGGCCATGCGATAAAATTCCATGACTTCCGGCATGGCCGTGACCGTTTTGGCAAACCGATCGAGCCAGTCCTGCGAGTGGTCGCCGGTTTCGATCGAGACGAAGACGCTAATGCCGAGCCCGACGCGGTCCTGATCGACCAAGGCGACGCGCCTGAGAATGACGCCCTCAGCCTCCAGGCGCTGAATCCGTTTCCAGCAGGGCGTTGAGGACAGCCCCACGCGGGAGCCGATTTCGGCGACCGACAGCGCGGCATTCTCCTGTAAAGCAGAAAGTATTTTCCTGTCGATCGCATCCATGACGGCAGCTTTTTCAAAGAAAGGACCTCCAGACCTCTTAAAGAGAAAAAAATTCTTAAGCAAGCCCAAAGGGCCGATCCCTCCCGCTCACGCGGAAGGCGCCGAGCGAGAAGCGATATTTGCGGCCAGAAACGCTTCGACTTCGGTACGCGTCGGCGACCCGGCCGAACCGCCAATCCGGGTACATTTGATCCCGGCGACGGCGGCGCCAAAACGCATCGCTTCGACTTCGCTTCGCCCTTCCGCGAGCGCGAGCACAAAGCCGCCATGAAATGCGTCTCCGGCTCCGAGCGTATCCACTGCAGCTACATTGAATACCGGCAAGCGGCGCACCCGGCCGCGGTCGAGATAGACGATGTCGTCCGGCCCGTTGCTGACCGCGAGGAAAGCGTCCGTCCCATCCGCGATGCGCTGCAAACCCTCGCCGAGGTCGGCGACGCCGGTCGTCTCACGCAGGCATTCCCAGGAAAAGACGACATGCGAGGCGATGCCGAACAGCGGATCGTCCTCCACGGTCGGCCGATCGCCATCCAGCACGACCGGCAGGTTGCGGCGTCGAGCCGCCTCGCAGATCGGCCGCACGAAGTCCGGATAGCGATTGTCGGCGAGCACGGCATCGACGCCGGCGACAACGGCCGACGGATCGCGCGGCACGGTCGCTGCGATGCGCTGGTCCCGATAGGTCACGATGGTGCGGTCGCCGCGCGTGTTCATGAAAATCGCCGAGAGCGCCGTCGCCAGACCGCCGATGCGCTGACATGCCGAGCAATCGACTCTTTCGCGCATCAGTGCCTTGAGCACGCGATCGCCGTTGTCGTCCTCGCCGGCAGGACCGCCCATCGGGCCCGCAAGGAAAGCGCGTCCACCGAGGCGAGCAATCGCCACGGCCGCATTTGCCGCGCAGCCGCCGTTGACGACGAAAAAGTCCTTCGCTTGCACCTTGCCGTCCGGCCGCGGAAACTCATCGACGCGAAACACCTCATCGAGCACGATGATACCGGCGCACAAAATGCGCGGCGCGCGTTCAGCGGAAGACATCGCTGCCGTTCTCGACGAAACTGCGAATGATGTGATGGGCGATCGCGACGGGAGGCGGCGTGGTGAGGCCTTGCGGATGTCGCCGGCTCAGCATCGCAGCGAGCTCATCGCGGTCGAACCAGCGCGCGTCTTCTAGTTCTTCGCGGTCGACGACAAGGTTGTCCGATAGGGCCTCGGCATGGCAGCCGATCATGATCGAGGAAGGAAACGGCCAGGGCTGCGAAGCGAAATAGCTCACCCGCCCGCAGAAAATGCCGGCCTCTTCCAGCACTTCGCGCCGCACCGCCTCTTCGATCGTTTCACCGGGTTCGGCGAAACCGGCAAGGCAAGACCACATTGTCGGCGCGAAGCGGCGCGAGCGGCCGAGAACGCAGCGTTCGCCCAAGATCGCCAGCATGATCACGACCGGATCGGTGCGCGGAAAATGCTCGACGCCGCATGACGGGCAATCGCGCCGCCAGCCGCCTTGAGTCAATTTGGTCGACGCGCCGCAGTTAGGGCAGAAGCGATGACGCGCATGCCAGCCGAGCAGCGCCTTGGCTTCGGCAAGTGGCGGCAAATGCTCGGCATCGACCATGCCGTGCACGGCGATCGAGCGCAGATCTATGATTTTTAGATCGCCGCGGGCCTTTAATCGCTCGACAGCATCCGGGTCGAGGCCGAAGCCGAACCGTGGCGCATTGCCGAGAAGCCCGAGGAACACACTTTCCCGCACCGCGCCGAGCGCGCGTGTCTGCGCCGGCGAAAACAGCGGCTCGCAGGACATCCCGGCTGGCTTGAGTACGACGAGCTCGCCGCCGATCACGTAGCCGCCGGCCAGCGCGTGTTCGCTGTATTTCTTCAGAGCTGTATCGTCCCCGCGGCATCCGGCGGCGCGCACGATCGGGCTGGCCACATAGCCAAGCCGGGGCTGCGGACCGAGATCGGGACGGGCGGGCACGACGATCAGGAGCGAGGCAATTTCGACCCCATCATTCGGCCGCTTCGCGCAACGGCCGCGGATAGATGGCGTCGTAGAGTTCCGGCCGCTGCCATTGCGGGCCAAGCACGCCCTGCTTGGCGCCACACACCGCCGAGGAGCCGACCTCGTCGCGCGAAGCGCGAAGGTGGCGCACGCGCTCAAGGCTGACGTCAACGATGCTCAAGCCTGCAGCGGTGCTCTCAAACAGGATCTCCTCCGGCGCGGCAACCATGGCGAGCCCGCGCTGAGAGTGATCGAATAGATTCTGCGTGGTAACGACGATCGCCAGATTTTCGATCGCGCGCGCCCAGATTAGCGTGCGCCAGGTCGCCCATAGTCGGTTCTTGTCGATGCCCGCCGGCATAAAAATGAGCTCGGCACCCCGCAGCGCCAGCGCGCGGCTGACTTCCGGCATATAGACCTCGCTGCACATCGCGAGTCCAACCTTGCCATGCGCAGTGTCGAAGACGGGAAATTCACTGCCGGCCACGTATTGGAATTCCCAAGATCGGCCTCCGGTATAGATCCAAGGGCCGTTCGGGTGCGTGCGCCGATATCGCGCCGGCGCGCGTCCGTCGGGATAGGCCATGACGATCAGGTTGTAAGCGGTCGCCGCCTTGGCATCGATCGGCTCGATAGTGCCAAAAATAGCGTGCACACGGTGTTTGGCGGCGGCGTCAACGAGCACCGCGGTCGGATCGAAGATCGCCGGCATGCGCCAGGGGCCGGGATAGGTCTCCGGGAAGCAGACGAAGTTCGCCCCCTCGCCAGCCGCCCGCTCGATCGCCTGCACTGCATCCGCGACATTGCATTCGTCTTCGCCGGGACGATGCGAAATCGGCTGCACAACGGCGATGCGGAAATTCATTGGTGTGCTCCCTAAAGCGCTTCGCAACGGAATTGTCCGAGCGAATTGAAGCCGCGCCGCGCCGTAAGGTCAAGACGCGGCGCACTTGCCCGGGCGCGGCAGTCCGCGCGCAGTAGGCTGGCATTCACATGCCCCGGCATTCACTTGCCAAAGGAGGTTGCGTGCGCAGTGCGCAGTGCGCAAGAGGCCAAAAGGGCCGTTGGGCCGTAATTAGAGTCGGGACAGAACTACCAGCCGCCGCAGTGAAGCGGCCCAGCTTCGCCGTGTCCGCACAACGCCGCTTCCCGCGGCCCTGGTCAGTCGAAGAATTAGAGGCGTGCTTTGTCGTGAAGGACAGCTTGGGAGCGGTTTCCTAATTTGCTGAAGCTATCGGTCAAGTCACCCGGCAACCGACCACGGGGTGCGTGCAAATGTTGTTCATGAGCGCATCGATCACGTTAAGCAACGCCGCTCGCTCCGCCATCTTCTCGATGGCAACCGTGACGGCATAAGTCACGACGAGCACGAAAAGCACGGCGAGGCATAAATCAAGCGTTTGGCGTGCACTGCGAATTCGCGGCAACATTCTCATTAGGAAAGCTTACTCGGGACAATTTCTCATTACAATTTTAGTTTCCGTTAACCTTAAGTAGGCGGCGTTGAATTGCCCGTCATGTCGGTCACCCGGCCCACCTTGAGGCCGAAGTTGTGCGGAATCCTTCGGATGCTCAATTCCACCCCGAGAAGCTGCTTGCGTGCAACCAACAACGTTCGCATCTCTTGCGATCCTATCGACTTGACGTGCACCGGACGAAACCATCCCAGCCGGATCAACTGGCAAGCCCGCGGGCATCCTTGCGATCAGGCTTCACTTCACCGTCATCGCCGACAAGGCTGCCCGCACATGCCGCGTCTCCAGCAGAACAGCGCCCCTCCGTCTCAGATGCTTGGGGCCGACTCAACGTCGTGACCCCCGTTTCATCATCTATCCGGAGAAAGCCATCTCAACCGCTCGCTCAGAGCACCGCCCATTACGACATCTAGTAGAACACGCCGTAGGCCACGTCGACGACTTGGCCGGTGGTCACATTGACCAGGAGCAGGTCAGGTCCGTAGCGGACCCATTGGAAGCCCGGCGCTGGCGGCGCCAAGCCGAGAGCCGCCCAGTCCGCGTACCAATAGTCCCGCACCAGGAATAGCGGCGGCAGCACGGCGCCGACGGCCCATTGCCGATAGGCCCAGCCCGGCGGATAGACGAAGGGTGCAATGTGGAGGCGTTCGATCTCGTGGCCACGATAGATAAACCGCGGTCCAGTGACGACCACCGCTGGGCCGCCCGGATGCGCGACCACGGGTCCCGGATGCGGGACCGGCCCGCGGGGCGCGACGAACGGTTTAAGCGGGGCGCCGCCTGGATGCGGCGGCGGACGCTGGCCTTCGTGATGCTCTTCCTGCGCTGACGCCAAACTCGGCGGCCCGATGGTAAAAATCGCAGCAATAGTAAGCGCGCCCAATTTCGCGCGTAACGACATGGCAGCTCCTTTTCTGGATTTCAGGCGATTCGCGAAATTTCGCGCATAGATTATCAAATCAATACAGCAGATGGAATCCGTCGCGAAGTGATGGAGGATGCGGCGGCGATCTCGACCGCGGTCCACAGAAGAGCGGCGAAGCTTGCTTTCCCGGCCTGCGCGGCCGATATAGGAGACGGGAGGTTGGCGGTGGACGAGCCACTCGCCAACCGGGTCAGGTCCGGAAGGAAGCAGCCCTAACGAGCGCGGTTCGGGTCGCTCGTCAGCCTCCCACCCATTCCTTTCGAACCATCGCTGACGCCGTCACCCTAAGGGGCGAACGCAGCGAGCCTCGAAGGGTGATGGCCACCCGTCACCCTTCCAGGCTTGGCCGATGAGCCAGCGTGCATTTCGAGGGTCACGCGCCAAGTCCGTCGTGAAGTACTTCGCCGCGCAATTCGCCAAGTACTTCGCTAAGTACTTCAGCAAGTAGTTCACCCAGTAGTTCATGAACGATACGACGAACACACCCGCAGAATATCGCGTCCTGGCGCGCAAATACCGGCCCGCGACTTTCGACGACCTGATCGGCCAGGACGCCATGGTGCGCACCATCTCGAACGCGTTCGAGTCCGGCCGAATCCCACAAGCCTGGATTCTCACGGGCGTCCGCGGCGTCGGTAAAACCACGACGGCGCGCATCCTCGCGCGCGCGCTGAATTACGAACTGCCGGACGGTTCGATCACCGCGCCGACCATCAAAATGCCAGTGCTCGGAGTACACTGCGAGGCGATTATGGAAAGCCGGCATCTTGACGTCATCGAGATGGATGCCGCTTCGCACAACAGCGTCGAGGACGTGCGGCAGATCAACGAGGCGATCCGCTATGCGCCGGTGTCTGCGCGTTACAAGGTCTATATCCTCGACGAAGTGCACATGCTTTCCGGCGCCGCATTTAACGCGCTCTTGAAAACTCTGGAAGAGCCGCCGCCGCACGCCAAATTCATTTTCGCGACGACCGAAATCCGCAAGGTTCCGATTACCGTCTTGTCGCGTTGCCAGCGCTTCGATCTGCGCCGCGTCGATGCCGCGCTTTTGGTGAAACATCTCCAAGCTATCGCCGCCAAGGAAGCCATCAATGCGGAACCGGAGGCGTTGGCGCTGATCGCGCGCGCCGCGGAAGGGTCGGTGCGCGATGCGTTGTCTTTATTCGACCAGGCGATCGCGCATGCCGGCGCCGAATCCGGCGTCGGTTCGGCACTGGCGGCCGGACCGGTGCGCGCCGAGAACGTGAGGCAAATGCTCGGGCTCGCCGACCGGACGCGCGTGATCGATTTGTTCGAAGCGCTGATGCGGGCCGACATCGCGACCGCGCTCAAGGAATTGCGCGACCAGTACGATGCGGGCGCGGACCCCGCGATGGTGCTTGGCGATTTGGCCGAATTCACCCATTTCGTCACGCGGGTCAAAATCGTGCCGGCTTTAGCCGACGATGTTTCACTGACCGAAGCCGAACGCGTGCGCGGCCGCGCCTTTGCCGTCAAACTCTCGATGCGAATCCTGGCGCGAACTTGGCAAATGCTGCTCAAAGGCATGACCGAGGTCGAGGCCGCCGGCCGGCCGATCGACGCCGCCGAGATGGTGCTCGTTCGTATCGCCTACGCCGCAGACCTGCCGACACCGGACGAAGTGATCCGCTCGCTTGGCGATGCGCAACGCGGCAATGGTGGAGGGGCGGCGGCGGGCGCAACGCCGGCAAGCGCGCCGACGCGTTCCGAAGAGGCTCGTCTGGACGCGCCGCGCCCAGAGCCGCCAGCGCGAGCCCCGCGCGGTCCTGTTGCGTCCATAACTCAATTGACCGCGCCGGCGCCGATCGATACGCCGATCGCGGAATCCGGCGAAATCCGCGTCGTGAGAAATTTCGAGGATCTGATCGGGCTCGCCGTCGAGAAGCGCGACCTTTCCATCAAGAGCGCGCTCGAACGCGACGTGCGGCTCGTCCGCTTCGAAGATGGCAAGCTCGAAATCGCACTCGAGGCCAGCGCGCGCAAGATGTTGGTCGGAGAGCTATCGAAAAAGCTCTTGGAATGGACCGGCCGACGCTGGATGGTCGCGGTTTCGGCGGAGACTGGTTTGCCGTCGATCCGCGCCCAAACCGAAATGCGCAAGGCCGAGCTGAAGGACAACGTGCGCGGCGATCCGTTGGTCCAGGCGGTGCTGGACCGCTTTCCCGGCGCCGAAATCGTCGACGTCCGTCCACCGCCAGGCGGCACGCCGGGCGCTCCGATCGAGGATTCGCAGGAGGCTTCTCCCGGCGAAAACGAGGAGGATCGGTGATGACGGCGCGAACCAAACGCATTTTTCCCGACTTGAAAAGGAGACCCCATGCCTGACTTTCTCGGCTTGATGAAACAGGCCACCGAATTCAAATCCAAAATGGAGGAGATGCAGGCCGAGCTCGATCGGCTCGAAGTCGATGGCGCGGCCGGCGGCGGACTCGTCGTCATACAGCTTTCCGGCAAAGGCGACCTGCGCGGCGCGCGTATCGACGATTCCCTGCTGAAACCGGATCAGAAAGAGATCGTCGAGGATCTCATTGTCGCGGCCCACGCCGACGCGCGGCGGAAACTCGAGGTCCTGCTTCAGGAAAGGATGCAAGCTCTCACCGGCGGCCTGCCGCTGCCGCCCGGATTAAAGCTGTTTTGATGTTGTTTCGCGTCCAATCGCCATACACATTTTCCATGGCCGACGCGCCTCGCACCATTGCGCCCTCGACGCCCTCTGCAAACGGCTCGGGGCTGTGCTGATCATGCCCACCGTTTCCGCCGGACCGGAAATCGAGCGCCTGATCCAGCTCTTGGCGCGCCTGCCGGGACTCGGCCCGCGTTCGGCTCGGCGAGCCGCCCTCTTCTTGATCAAAAAACGCGAGCTGATCATGACGCCGTTGGCGGCGGCGCTACAAACCGCGATGGAAAAAATCGAAGTCTGCCGGGTCTGCGGCAATATCGATACGCAGAACCCCTGTACGCTCTGCACGGATCCGCGGCGCGACGGCTCGGCGATCGTGGTCGTCGCCGACGTCGCTGACCTTTGGGCGCTGGAGCGGGCACACGCCATTAATGCGCGCTATCACGTCCTGGGCGGAATATTGTCGCCGCTCGACGGCATCGGGCCGGACGATCTCGCCATTGATGCCCTCGTCAAGCGGGCGAGCGATCCGGCGGTTAAGGAAGTTATCCTAGCGCTCAGCGCTACGGTCGAGGGCCAAAGCACCGCCCACTATATTACCGACCTCTTGCACGGCGCGGACGTAAAGGTGACGCGCCTCGCGCACGGCGTCCCCGTCGGAGGCGAGCTCGACTATCTCGACGAAGGTACGCTCGCCGCCGCGATCCGTAGCCGAACGCCTTTTTAGGCGGCACCGCAGCGCCTCAAGGCGAAGCCGCACAGACGACGACTGCACGGCCTGCCTTCAATTTAGCCAGCAACAGCCCGTCAGCCCAGCCTTGCCTTGCAGGGGCGTCAACGCCAAATCGGCTTAAATTGCAAGACCATCTCGTCAATCGGGCCCCGCTCACGGCTTGGTCGCCGGCTTGGTCGCTGACCCAGCCGCCGACTTGCCGCCGACTTGCCCGACTTGGCCTGTCGTTTGCATGGTAGCTTTTGGCGGTCTTGGTCTCACCCCAGCGTGACAAATTGAGATCGCTGGAGCCCCGGCATTCCCGGCACCGGGGCTCTATTTTTTGTCGTCCCTGTTCTTCCGGTTCAACCGTCGCCATTGAACGCGAGCCTGCGATTAGGGCCTTGCCGCTTGCAGTTTCGGCCGGAGCTGCGCACATGGTGCCAGAGGCAAGGCTGCAGTGGCACGTGGGCGGACGAGAGCCCCGCACGCGCCTCTTCCGCGCTGTGCTAAAAAAATGCCTACGCCAACGAGACCATGACCAGTTTGGCGGCACAGTCTTCAGTGCGGCCCCGGCGGGATCCGCCCAGCACGCGCCGCTTCGGATTGTGGCTACACAAATGAACCGGACTCCGCGATGAGCGATGACATTCCTTTCGATAAGAGTTTCGACCTGGAGCCCGATCGCGTCCGGGAGATCGCACCGGGGGTGCGGGCGATCGCCGCCGATAACCCGAGTCCGTTTACGTTCAAGGGCACGGTCAGCTACATCGTCGGCCGCGGCCAAGTGGCGATTATCGATCCTGGTCCGGATGACGCCACACATATCGCGGCGCTGCTTGACGCCGTGCGAGGCGAAACCGTCACTCATATTTTCGTAACCCACACCCATCGGGATCACTCTCCCGCGGTGCCTAAGGTCAAGGCCGCAACTGGAGCGGCGGTTTTCGCGCAAGGACCGCATCGGCTGTCCCGGCCGCTGCATACCGGCGATGTTCGGAGACTTGATGCCTCGGCCGACATGGAGTTTCGCCCGGACATCGCGCTTGCGGACGGCGAAGTGGTCAGCGGACGGGGCTGGACGCTCGAAGCGGTGGCAACGCCGGGCCATACCGCCAACCACATGGCTTTTGCTTTCAAGGAGGCCGATCTGTTGTTTGCCGGCGATCACGTGATGGCCTGGTCGACCACGATCGTGGCGCCGCCCGATGGCGCCATGAGCGACTATATGGCGTCTCTGCAAAAACTCGCCGCGCGCGGCGAGCCGACCTACCTTTCCGGACACGGCGCGCCGGTTCGCGAAGCCCCGCGTTATGTGCAATTTCTGATCAGGCATCGCCACGGACGCGAAGCGTCGATTTTGCATCGACTCGGCAAAGGCGCGGCTGACATCCCCACCATCGTCAAGGCCGTGTATATCGGGCTCGATCCCCGCCTGATCGGCGCGGCGGCGCTGTCGGTCTTGGCGCACCTCGAGGAGCTGGTCGCACGCGGCGCCGTCGTCACCGACGGCACGCCGTCAATTGCCGGCACTTATCGTTTGGCCTGATTGGCTTTGCCCGCCGCAGGACGAGGCGGCGGCGCCGGTTTTTTCTCAGGCTGCGGCGTCGCCAGTGCATCATCAATCTCGTCGATGAGATTGCGCACGCGCCTGGCATTTGTGCCGAGGTCGCGGCGGCCATAGCGCGATGCGGAGCGGACATCGATCCGGGCGCCGTCGACGGTCGGCCGGATTCGGACGACGATATCGTCGCGGAAACCGAGGATCGGCGTGCGCGCCACCGCCTCGATGATGCCGTCTTGTGTCGTGTTCACCTTCGCGGTGCGCGCATCGATGACACGCGGCAGCGCTCCCTGCCCCTGCGGCGGACGGGTATCCACCACGCGCCATCGGCGCTTGGCGATAATCTTCATGGCGGCGCTATAGGCTTCCTGCGGCGTCGACGTCGTATCGTCCGGCTCGATATCGGAATATGCCGCATGCTGCAGCTCGGCCGTATAAAGTCCGGCATAGGCGATCGGATTGGCGTCGCGCGGCCGCAATCTTGCGATGGCGTCGAACTGCGGCGGATCGATCGGATCGGTCGTGACGTCATAGATCGCCGGCAGTCGCCACGCCACGGTGCCGAGATAGGCCGGATAGGCAATCAGCGCAGCGCCGATGAGGAACGCCGCAATCGCCTGTCGGCCGCCGCCGACACCGTCCCGCCAGATGACGACGCCGGCGCCGAAAGCGAGCAGGATCGCGACGCAAGCTAAAACCAACGCGCCGGCAAGCGTGGAGAGTGCCGGAACGATGTCGAGCGCACCGGAGCGTACGACAATCACGGCGATGAAAGTGGCCGCGAGCGAAAAGAACGCAATGCGCAGCGCCCAAACGGCAAGCCGCGAAATTGGTTGTTCGGTGAAGATACGTCGCCGCATTGTTGCTAAGCGCTAATTCCCGCTCGGAAAATCCTTAGTGCCGGATTGCGCCCTCATTGCGCGAACGACCGGTCACACCTCTTGCACATTATATTGAGGCGCGGAACGTTCGTCTTCGACTTAAAGTGGAATGTGTCGGCGCCGTTACATCACTCGTCAAGAATGCTGTCGATCTCGACCTGGACGCTTTCGCCGGGCGTACAGCGCTCGCCGGCGCCGGCGGCAAGGAACATGCGCGCTTCCTCGGCGGTCTCGGCTTCGACGCACCATTCCTCGAGGCGCGTAACCAGCATCCTCGCATGAAATAGCCGGGTTTTGGTGTTACTGGCGCGCCTCAAAGCAGATTGTGCCGGCATGGTTACTGCGTCCGAATCACCGTCAATGCGGAAGTGTAGGCGCATTCGGAACTAGAACAAAGAAGAAACGCCGAGCCCACAGTTCCTTTGTGGAACGTGGGTTCCCTGATATCGTTGAATGCGCGTTCCTCACAGTGTGGAGTATCGTCGTGGCACCGCGCGCGTATTGGAAAGGCTATCTCAAACTGTCGCTTGTCTCCTGTCCCATCGCATTGTTCCCGGCGACGTCCGAGAGGGAAAAGATCAGCTTTCACCAGCTCAACAAAGAGACGGGCAACCGCATCCGCTACAAGAAAGTGGACGCCGAGAGCGGCGATGAGGTGGACAACGCCAATATCGTCAAGGGCTACGAGATCGCCAAAGGCGAGTATATCGAGCTCGAACCGGAGGAGATCGAGGCCGTCGCCATCGAGAGTAAGCGCGTCATCGACATCGAGGAGTTCGTGCCGCGCAGCGAGATCGACGAACTCTATTTGCGCGACCCCTACTACATCGTGCCCGACGGCGAAGTCGCCCAGCAGGCGTTCGCCGTAATCCGCGAGGCCATCCGCAAGGAAGGCATGGTCGCGCTCGGCAAAGTGGTGTTCACCTCGCGCGAGCACGTCATCGCGCTTGAAGCGCGGGGCAAAGGCATGGTCGGCGTCACGCTGCGCTATCCATACGAAGTGCGGAACGAAGACGAATATTTCGACACGATCGAAGACGAGAAAATTCCCAAAGACATGATCGACCTGGCGATCCACATCGTCGAGACCAAGACCGGTCACTTCAAGCCGGAGCAATTTAAGGACGACTTCGAGGACGCGCTAAAGGACCTGCTGCGGCGCAAGCAAAAAGGCGAAAAGATCGAACGGCCGAATGAGCCTGCGCCCTCCAACGTAATCAACCTCATGGATGCGCTACGGCAGAGCGTCAAGGCCGGCGGCGGTGGAGGCGACCACGCGCGCCGCCGATCGTCGCGTTCTAACGGGCGATCGCAGAAAAAGCCGGCGCGTTCGCATGCGCGCCAGAAGAAGGCGAGTTGATGCCGGGCAAGCGCGTGCAATTCGACGAGGAGACTTGGCGGCAGATCGACCTCCTCGGCCGCGACCAGATGAAGGACTTTCAGGAGCTTGCCGACGAGGCGTTTCGCGATCTCTTAAAGAAGCACGGCCGACCGGTCGATCTGAGAGATGCGTTAAGGCGTAGCGCCGGCGTCTCGGCGACGGTCCACCAATTCAAGCCAAAATCCGGAAAATCGCGCCGCAAATAGACTTGCGTCCGCGCGTCGGTTCATAGTCCGAGCAGCTTCTCGGTATTGCCGCCAGCCAGCGCCGCGATGGTCGCGGCATCAAACTCCTTGACCGCCGCAATATGCCCAAGAGGATCGTACTCGGCCATGTCGTAAGGATAATCGGTTCCCAAAAGGACGCGATCGGCCCCGAACACGCGCACCAGTTCGGCCAGCTGGAAAGGCGTGAAGACGACGGTGTCGACGTAAATGCGCTTGAGATAGGTCGTCGGCGGCTGCGGCAAGGCGCCGTGACTATCTGAACGCGCTCCCCAGGCATGGTCGATGCGCCCCGGATATGCGCCGAGATATCCGCCGCCATGGACAGCGAGAATTTTGAGCTTGGGGTGGCGTTCGAGCACGCCGTCGAAGATCAGATAATGCAGCGCGATCGTGGTTTCGAGCGGATTGCCGATGACATTATTGAAATAAAATCGGGTCAGCCGGGACGCCTCGGTGAAGCCGTTGGGGTGAATCATCACCAGCGCGCCCAGTTCTTCCGCTTTTTGCCAGAACGGCGCGAAAGCCGGATCCGACAGTTCTTTGCCGGCAACATTGGTCAAGATCTCCACGCCGGTGAACCCGAGCTTCCTGATGCAACGCTCGAGCTCCTTCACCGCTTCCGCAGCGTCCGTCATCGGCACTGCGCCGAAGCCTTTGAGCCGGTCGGATTTGACCGCACAGAATTCGGCGATGCCGTCGTTGACGATTTGCGTCGCCTTGACGGCGATATCGAGCGGTATCGTGTAGTAGCATTGCGGCGGCGGCGGCGCGATCATTTGGATATCGATGCCCATCGCGTCGAGATCGGCGAGCCTGCGGTCATGGCCGGCCCGCGCACGGATGTCCGCCTCCTGCTTCTGGCTGAGCGCCTTCGTCTCGGCATTGGCGAAGTGAGCGAGCGGGACGGTCGCCCAGTCGAGGTGAGGCTCGACAAACCTGGCGGCGGCCGGCACGGCGACGTGGGAGTGAATGTCGATCGTTACGCTGTTCGGCCGCGCATCGCGCCCGGCCTTGCCATGGCGGCGGGCGGCGGTCGGAGCGTATTTATTCCATTGTTCGAGCATGGATATCCTCGTTTGTCCCTCCGCGCCATGCGAGGGGAGCTACGGATTTCGTTGAAATGGTTTGATCTAGCGCTGGGGCCCGCTAAGGCTGAGATCGCGCTCAGCGCGAAACACGTTGCTGTACAAGATCGCAATCCACTGCCGTCCGCTCGAGGTGAGATTGAGATAGCGGATCGCGTTTTGAATATGAGGTGAGACGCTCTTCCAGTAAAATTGCGGATAGAGGTCGGTGAGATCGGCCGGCGAGGTGTAGCCGAGCTGCTTATTCATGCCGACCTCTTCGAATTCGTAATACAGCGCATTGGCCTTGCGCAGATAATGCGGGTCGCCGAGCTGACCGATCAAGTCGGCCGCCCGCATCAGCAGCCCTTCCTCGTTGTCTCCAGCGGCCGAAGGGGCGGCTGGAAAGCGTGTGAATTCGATGGCATTGGCAATTCTTTCGGCATCGAGAAACTTGCCCTTGCCGATCCGGTCCATCACGAACAATTTAGATCGCTCGACGTGGTGGGCAAGCAGCGCGGCATCGGAGGAGCCGCGCGGCAGTTTGACCTTGTTGCCCTTGTTGTCGATGACATAGCCGCCTGGACCGTCTTCATTGAGAATGCCGCGCACGTAGCCGATGTCGTGCAATAGGCAGGCGACGAGGAGATGCGCGACGTCGGCGGGATATGTCGGCTGAAGCAGCGCGCGTCCCTTCATGATGTCGTAACCGACAAGCGTCACCAACATCGTATGTTCGACGTTATGGTAGAGCGCATCGCTGTTGCCGATGCATTCCAACGCGATCCGCGCCACCGACGGGATGAGCTCGGCCAAATGCGCATGCGTCGAGCCGAAGTTGCGGTTCAATTGCTCGGCAAGGAAAGACCCCAGAGCTTCCGCCGCCAATTCGGGTACGGTGATCAAAGAACGCCCCTCTACAACCTCTGAATCGCATGGTGACGGCGAGTTTGACAATTTGCAATATCGATTGTGCCGCTTCGACCCGCAGTTTTCTTCGGGCAGGTTTGGGGTTCCATTCGCCCGCCTGCCGAAAAATATCGATTAAACGCCTAATGCGGTCAAAACACCCCGAGATGCTGGCGCAGATCGACGCTGTCGTTCTTAAGCGCGGCCGCAGTCGAGACCACGGCGACGCGGCCGCTGTTGAGAATGACGATGTCGTCGGCGATGTCGAACACCAATTTCGGGCTCTGCTCGACGAGCACGATCGACAGGCCGCTTTCCTTAAGCTTGCGGATAGTCGCCATCACCTCGGCGACGATCTGTGGCGCGAGCCCCTCCGAGGGCTCATCCATGAGAAGCACGCGCGGATTGGACATCAGCGCCCGGCCTATCGCCAGCATTTGTTGCTCGCCGCCGGAGAGATAGGCGGCCATCTGACCGCGCCGTTCGGCGAGCCGAGGAAACATGGCGAATACGGTCTCGGCCGTCCACGGCGCATGGTGCCCGCCGGCAAAGCCTTTTCGCGCCGCGACCATGAGGTTCTCGCGCGCGGTCAGGCTTTTGAACACCCTGCGCCCCTGTGGCACCAGCGCAACCCCACGGGCGGCGATCATTTCCGGCGGCAAACGCGTCACCGGCGAGCCGAAAACCTCCACACTGCCGGCGCGCGGGGGCAATAGCCCGACGCTGACATTCATGCATGTGGACTTGCCGGCGCCATTACGGCCGAGCAGCCCGAGCAGCCGCCCCGCGCCAAGCTGAAAAGATATCTTCTGCAGCACGTGACTATCGCCATAGAAGGCGTCGATGCCGCTGAGATTGAGCGCGTTACTCGCCAAGATAAACCTCCCGCGTTCGCCGATCGGCCACCACTTCGGCGCGCGTGCCCTCGACGATCACCTCGCCGAAATGCAGAAGCGTGATGCGGTCGGCAAGATCGAGCGCAACGTCCATGTCGTGCTCGATCATGACGATCGTTACTTCGCGTGGAATGGCAAGAAGAAGCCTGCGCACATCTTGCCTCTCGTCGATCGAAAGGCCGGCAAAGGGCTCGTCGAGCAGAACAAGTTTCGGATTTTGCGCGAGCGCCATTGCGATTTCGACGCGCCGGCGCTCGCCGTAAGACGTCTGCGCCAAAGGCCGCTCGGCCAAGTGCTCGAGGCCGACGCGCCTGAGCGCTTCGCGCGCCTGCGCGGCCAGATTGCTCTGCCGGGCAAGCGTGACAAAGGGATTCCAGCGTAGCGGCGACAGGCCGAGCAAGGCAAGAGTGACATTGTGCTGAATCGAGTCGCGCGCGAACAATGTGATGATTTGATAGGTCCGCGCCATTCCGAGATGCGTGCGCTTGCGGCTCGGCAGCCCCGTAATGTCGCGTCCGAACAAGCTCACCGAACCGGCATCCGGCGAAAGCTCCCCGGTGATCAAATTGAACAGCGTGGTTTTGCCGGCGCCGTTCGGGCCGATAATCAACCGGCGCTCGCCCCGTTCGACGGCGAGATTGACGTTGCTGGTGACACGCAGACCGCCGAACGACTTGCTGAGGTTGTTGACAGCAAGCGCGGTCATTGCTGCGACTCTACGACGACGGGGGCGGTTTTGCGCCGGCCGCGCGCGCGCCAAAGCGAACGCGCAAGTCGCACCGCTCCCGGCACCAGGCCTTCCGGCATGAACACGACGATGGCGACGAAAATGGCGCCGAGCATGAAATTCCAGCGTTCCACATAGGCGCTAACGACGTTTTTCACGATCACAACGAGCGCTGCGCCGACGATGGGTCCGAGCAGGGTTCCGGCTCCTCCCGAAATCACCATGAGCAGGCCCTCGGCGGAAGCGGTCAGCGCCAGCGCCTGAGGGCTGATGAACTCATTGTAATACACGAACAGGATGCCGGCGACCGCGGTCAAAAGGCCAGAGAACATGAAAGCCCAGAATCTGATCGACCAGACATGGTAGCCAAGCGCGTTCATCCGGCGCGGTTGATCGCGGGTGCCGCACAGCGCCGCGCCGAGCGGCGAACGCACGAAGATTGCCGCACCCGCCACGGCGAGGAGAAAGACGATCAATGTCGCAACGTAAAAGGCGCGCGCATCGCCGAGCGCAAAGCCGAACGGCGCCGGCCGCGTCGCGACGCTAATGCCATTGTCGCCGTTGGTGAGGCTGATCCAGCGATAGGCCAAGCCCCAGATGATTTCGCCCAGCGCAAGCGTAATCATAATGAAGCTGATGCCTGTTGCCCGCAGCGATAGCGCGGCGAATCCGGCTGTCGCCCCGAGGCTCCCGGCGAGCGCCGCGACGATGGCGAGCGCGTGGCCATGTCCCAAGGCCAGCAGGTAGGCGACGATGTATGCGGCGATGCCGAACAACCCGGCATGCCCAAGCGACACCAATCCCGCATAGCCGACCAATACGTTGAGCCCGAGCGCGAATATCGCGTAAAGCAGAATCTGGCTCGCGATATTGACGTAATAGACTTCCTTGATCGCGTAAGGCAGGGCGACGAGGGCAAGGATGGCGAGGGTGATGGCGAGGCGTCGGCCGACGCTGCGACTCGTCACAGAATCTGCCCCCCAAATAGACCCTGCGGGCGTAACACCAAGACAAGGACCATCGGCAGGAACAGGATGAAATAAGCAAGTTCAGGCAACAGCGCTTGGCCGAAATTGTAGATAAAGCCGATGATGATGCTGCCGACGAACGAGCCGAGCAGGCTCCCGGTGCCGCCCAGAATGACGACGACGAGCGCGAGCGGCAGCATGTCTTGGTCGAGACCCGGATAGACCGACAGGATCGGCCCGCCGATCATGCCGGCGAAACCGGCGAGCCCGGCGCCGAGCGCAAACACGAGGGTGAACAATTGCGACACGCGAATGCCGACGACGCGCGCCATCTGCGGATCGTCCACGCCGGCGCGGATCATGGCGCCGAGCCGCGTGCGCTCCAACATCAGCCAAAGCGCGACGGCAAACACCACGGCGATGGCGATCACCGCAAGCCGATACAACGGGAACACCGCCGCGCCGGCGCGCACGAAACCCGCAAGCCCTGGCGGCGTCGCCACCGAGATTGGATCGCCGCCCCAGCCCATCAGGCAGAGATCGGCGACCATGAAGGAAACGCCGAGCGTCACCAGGACTTGCGCCAATTGCTGGCCCGCCAAGCGGCGCAACAGGAGGCGTTCCATCAAAGCGCCCAGTATCGCAACCTCAAGCGCTGCGATCAGAGCAGCGAGCCAAAAGCCGAACCGGATTCCAAGCGCTCCAGAGAGGAGCGTGGTGCCGAAATAGGCGCCGATCATGAACATCGAGCCGTGCGTCAAATTGGGAATCCGCATCAGCCCGAAGATCAGCGAAAAACCGGCCGACAACAGGAACAGAAGACCGCCGAACGTCACGCTGTTGACGGTGAGCAACAGCCAGAATGTCATTACCGGCGCCCTTCCGTCGCGCAGGTGATCAGCACTTCGTCAGCGGCGGGTAATCGCGCGAATAGACCGGATGCGCCAGGAACTCCTGTTCGGGCCAAGTCCAGAACTGAGTGACGTTCTCATAGGTCTTGATCGTCTTGTTCCAAAGCTTGAGCCCGTATTTGGCGCCCTCCGTCCCGATACGCCGGATGTAGAAATTGCCGATTATGTTGTTGAGGTGATCGAATTTGAGCGGACCGCGCGGCGTATCGGTCAGATTGACCGCTTTGAGCGCCGCCATGAATTTGTCCTTGTCGCCGGCGTCGCCGCCTGTCGCTTTGAGCGCGGCATCGACGACCTGGCAGTTGACATAAAGCAGGGCCGCGTACTGGCCGGGAATCGCCTCGAAGTTTTTCAGCATGCCGTTGATGAAGCGATGATTGGCGTCAATCTCCAGATCAAGCGTGTAGGGGCAGCAGCCGACCAGGCCGATCGCTTCCTCGCTATAGCTCTTGAGCAAGGCATCGTCACCGCCGGTCTCTCCCGTCACCACCGGGAATTTGAACCCCGCGCTGGCATAGGCCTTCATGAAACGCAGCGGATTCGACCCGGCAAAGCCTTGGCAGACGCCGTCGCAATCGCTGATCTGAGCGACGTAAGGCGTATAGTCCGGCGTCGACAATGGCGGCCACAGCTTATTGACGATGCAGCCGCCGTCTTGCTGGAACGCCGCCTGGAAGCCTCCCATCTGCTCATAGCCGAAAGCGAAGTCCTCGGAGATCGTGACGATCCGCTTGAGCTTCATTTCAGTTGCCGCATAGTGCCCCATCGGCTGCATCGCCTGCGACGAGGTCGCCGACGCGCGCAGCAGATAAGGATTGGGCAGACGCTGCGTGAGGTTGTCGGCCGCGGCCAGGCTCAGCGTCGGCATCTTTTGCTCGCGGATATAATCGCTGATGGCATAGAGCTCGAAGGCGGCGAGCGGTCCGAGGATCACGTCGACTTTGTCGCGCTCGACCAGTTCTTGCGCCTTGGTCTTCGTGCCGGCCGGATTGCCGCCGGTATCCGCGGAGCTGAACTCGACCTTGCGGCCGCCGATCATGTAGTTCGTTTCTTTCAGATAGGTTAGGACGCCTTGCTCCATCTGAATGCCGCCCTGGGCGAGCGGGCCAGTCTTCACCGTAAGCAGGCCGAGGCGAAACGGCTCCGCCTGCGCGATCGCGGGAGCCGGAAAACCGCTCAAGGCGGCAGCAGCGCCGGCCGCAGAGCCAGCCAACAGCGTTCGGCGGCTGACTTTGCGGGATATGAGCTTACGGGTCATTTATATAATCCTCCCTCTTCGCCCGCCATGCGACCGCCAAAGGCGGCGGACAGGAAAGGCGTGTTCAGACACGGCGATTGGGCGCTCCAGCCTCCCTCGCGCGGCAGCCCACAAGGCTGCGCGCCTTCGAGCCTTTGGGCGTTGCTGCGCACTAACGACTATCATTGGCTGGACGCCCCCTTTAAGTAAAGTCCGCTATTGTCGCGCTTTTTTCAACACTTCTTCAGCGGCGGATAGTCGCGCGAATAAACCGGGTGAGCCAGAAATTCGTGCTCCGGCCAAGTCCAGAACTGGCTGACATTCTCGTAGGTCTTGATGATCTTATTCCACAACTTCAATCCATATTTGGCGCCCTCCGGCCCACAGCGTCTGACGTAGAAATTGCCGACAACGTTGCCGAAGTGGTCGAACTTAAGCGGTCCTCGCGGCGTGTCCGTCAGAGCGACCGCCCGTAGCGCTGCGATCAATTTTTCCTTGTCGGAGACCTCGCTGCCGACCGCCTGAAGCGCGGCATCGGCCACCTGGCAATTGATGTAGAGACCGGCGGCGTAGAAGCCGGGAATGACGTCGAAATTCTTTCGCATCCCGTCGATGAAGCGCTGGTTGCGCTCGGTTTGGACATCAAGCGAATAGGCCGAGCACGAGACAAGACCGATCGCTTCGTCGCCGAAACTTCTCAGCAGGGCGTCATCGCCGCCGGTCCATCCGGTTACAACCGGATATTTTAATCCGGCGTCGGCATAGGCTTTCATAAAGCGTAGTGGATTCGAGCCGGCGAAACCCTGGCAAACGCCGTCGCAATCGCCGATCTGCGCGATATAGGGCGTATAATCCGGCGTCACCAAAGGCGGCCACAGCTTATTGACGACACAGCCGCCATCTTGTTCGAACGCGGCTTGGAAGCCGCCGAGCTCCTCATAATCGAAGGCGAGATCCTCACCGATGGCCGATACGCGCTTGAGTTTCATCTCAGTGGCCGCATAGTGACCCATCGGATGCAAAGCCTGGGATGCAGTGGCCGAGGCGCGCAACAAAAAAGGATTGGGTTGCCGTTGGGTGAGATTGTCTGCCGCGGCCAGGCTGAGAGTCGGTATCTTCTGCTGTTGGATGTAGTCGTTGATGGCGTAAAGCTCAAAGGTCGCGAGCGGGCCGAGAATCATGTCCACCTTGTCGCGCTCGACCAATTCCTGGGCCTTGGTCTTGGCGCCCGCTGGCGCGCCGCCTGTATCGGCAGAAATGAAATCGACCTTGCGTCCGCCGATCGTGTAGTTGGTTTCCTTCAAATATGTCAGTACGCCCTGTTCCATCTGGATGCCGCCTTGGGCGAGCGGCCCGACCTTCACGGTCAGAAGACCGATCTTGAGCGGCGCAGCCTGCGCGATGGCGGGAGCCGGAAAACGGCCCAGGGCGACAGCGGCGCCGGCTGCCGTGCCGGCCAAGAGCGTGCGGCGACTGACTTTACGTGACATCGTGCCCTCCCGTTACGGCGCCGAATTTTACGTATTCCCGGCGCATGTCTTTACAAGCGTACTTTATACGATCATTTGCCGGGTCTTTCATTCCGCCGCGGCGGAATGATCGGTAACAGGAGATAGGGCCGCGTCGCCGCGCCGCCGAAATGTAAGCCGGTGACGCCGGAAAAGATCTGCGGCGGCCGGTCGCGCGGATCGTCATGCAGGAACGGCCCACAACCGGTCAGCTCGTTCTTGAAATTCGAAAGCCGTCCCCCGCTTCCCCCCGGATAAACATAATCTTTTCCGCGGATCGTCAGGCCGATGCGATGGCCGACGGGCACGACGATCGAAGTAGGCCAGATTTCCACGTCGAGCGGAACGACTGCGCCGGGCTTGAGCGGCTGCTTCTTGGTATGCGCGTGATACGGCCGATACGGCTTTGAAAGCTTTTTGTCGAGCGCGCGGTGCGAGGCGCGCAGCCACCCCTGGCCGACCGGTGTATGCGGATCGATGGCGCCCTGAAAGACCACTTCCTTCATGTCGGGCGAGAACACGCGCAGCACCGTGAAAATATCGGCATCGTTGGTCGACGACGAGACAAAGAGCCTGACCGCCGAAGGCCCGGTGATCTCGGTTTCGCGATCGAGCGGCGCCGTCAAAAACGTGACGCCGTCGCCCATCGCCTCGAACTCGATCGTAGATTTTCTCTTCGCCGGTCTTTCGGTAAGTGCGCACCCGGTGGGATCGAGATAAAGGCGCGTCCATTTCGTGCGCTTTAACGGCCATTCGTCTTCCGTGCGCTCAACGAAGCGATCGATGTGGCGAACCTGCAATTGCACCGGCGGCCGCCTGTCCCAGCCGTTCTTCTTGCCGTGCAAAAAGTAATCGAAGAAGCGCAACTGCAAATTCCGTCCATAGTCGGTGTAAAAATGCGTCCAGTGTTCGATGCCGTGCACTTCGAGCCATTTTTGCTTCGACGCGGCGCGCACAAAGCCCTCGAAATTGCCGCGCGGATGCAGCGGCTGACCGCCCCAATTGGCCGCCGACAAGAACGGTACCTTGACTTTGGTCCAGATCGGCGAGCGTGCCCGGTGGTAATCGTCATCGAGCGGATGCGCGACGATATCGGCGCCGAAATCGCTGCGATTTTTCGCAAGCTTCTGGTCCGACAGAAATTCCGGCCCGCAAACCAGCCCGCCGTGCACGCGGCTGCGCTTGCCGCGCTCGCCGGAGCCGTATTGCACGGTCTTGACCTGCATGTCGTACCAATTTTCCCAGAACGTACAGAGGATGCCGCCATGATGCGTCATATCGCGGTACCAATCGGCGGCCCCTTCCCAAATGCACATGGCCGCAAGATGCGGCGGCTGGAGCGTCGCGACATGCCACTGATTGATTCCGTAATACGAAATTCCGTTGAGTCCGACCTTACCGTTCGACCAAGATTGCGCGCCCGCCCATTCGATACAATCGTAAAAATCCTTGGTTTCGCGCGGTGAAAAATGATCGATGAAGCCCGGAGAACATCCGCAGCCGCGCGAGTCGACGCGCACGCAAGCGTAGTGGTGGGGCACCCACTTCTCGGGATCGACGACTTCCCAACTCTGGTAGAGATTGCTTGATCCGGCGGTGACGTCCGGATGCTTTTCCGCCATGCGTTGCCATGCGCTCGGATAGCCGTCCTGAAAGGCGAGACCTTTCGCGTAAGGCCCGTAGCTGAGGATCACCGGAAAGCGGCCTTCGGCGAGCGGACGATAGATATCGGCGCGCAGCACCAGACCGTCGTCCATCGTAATCGGCACGTTCCAGTCGATCCGCATGCCGTCGCGGGTTTCGCTGCGTTGCTCAAGGGCCTTGCGATCGCCCGCGACCCCCGCCATGCGCGCTTCGCCTTCAAGAGATGACATAACACTTCCTCCCGCCGCGCTGCCTTCGGATCGGGGCGCAGCACGAACCCGGCAATCCGCAAAGCCTGTGGATTTAGAGGCAGGAGTTTATAGGCGACGCGTGCGGCCCGGCAACGGCGCGTTACCACGCGAAGCCCGGTGCGCCGTCAGGCCGCTTTGCCGCGCCGCTTGCCCCGTTTGACACCCGCCATCTTTTCCAGCACCGCGCAAACGGCGGCCGTGTCCTCGGCCGAATGGCCGCTCTTGAGCGCCTTCGCATAGATCGCCTTGCTGGCGTCGAACATCGGCGTCGGCACCGCGATTTTGCGCGCATAGCTGCCGATCACGTCCATGTCCTTCTGCCATACGGATATCTTCATGGTGGGATCGCCGTAGTCGTTTCGCACCATCATCGGCGCGCGCAATTCGAATACGCGCGAATTGCCGGCGCCCGTCTTGATCAGGTCGAAGATGAGCTGCGGCGGCAGTCCAGCTTTCATACCGAGCACCATGGCTTCCGCGCTCGCCACGTTGTGGATGGCGACGAGAAGGTTGGCGACGTATTTCATCCGGCTGCCGTTGCCGAAGCCGCCGACGTCGTAGACGGCGCGTGTGAAGCCCGCGAACATGGTGCGTAATTTCTTGATTTCACGGCTGTCGCCCGACGCATAAATGACGAGGTCCCTGACCTTGGCCTGCGCGCCGGTGCCGCTGACCGGACAATCGAGCATTACATGCCCGGCCTTGCGCAATACGGCTTCGGCCTTGGCTTTATCCTCCAGCGTGAAGGTGGACATTTCCACGACCACCCGCCGCGGTAGACCCGCTTTGGCAATGGCTGCGGCCGTCTCGGCGAGCGCGGACGGTTTGGGCAAGCTCGTGATGATCGTCTTGGCCAAGCGCGCCACGTCGGCCGGACCGGCCGCGATTTGCGCACCCAGTTTCGCGAGCGCGCGGCGGCGCGCCGGCGCGACGTCGTAGCCGATCACGCGCCAGCCGGCGGCGATGAGATTTTGCGCAAACGCGCCGCCCATAATACCGAGCCCAATAATGCCGACGACACCCTTGCGTTCGCTTTTGTTTTGCCGAGCCATCCTGTACTCACTTTCGGTTTTACGTCGATTGACGCTATCGCACTCGCCCGCTAGGCGCGCAAGCGTCTTCGCTGGTCAGGCCGGCCGATGCGGTGCCGCGCGACCCGCCGGGCCCTAGGGCGTGGCATTTATAGCCGCGCGAACTTCAATCGCAGTGAATTGCCAATAACGGATACCGAGCTGAAGCTCATCGCGGCTGCCGCGACAATTGGGCTGAGCAGCAAACCAAAAGCGGGGTAAAGCACGCCGGCCGCCAACGGAATCCCAAGCACGTTGTAGACGAAGGCCAGCACAAGATTTTGCCGGATGTTACGCATCGTCGCGCGGCTGAGAGCGCGGGCGCGCGCGATGCCGGCGAGATCGCCCTTCACCAGCGTCACACCGGCACTCTCCATCGCCACATCAGTGCCTGTACCCATCGCCACGCCGACGTCAGCCTCCGCGAGCGCTGGAGCATCGTTGACCCCGTCCCCGGCCATGGCGACCACGTGGCCTTCGCTTTTTAAACGTCGAACAATTGCATTCTTCTGCTCGGGGAGAACTTCGGCCTCGATGTCGCTAATGCCGAGCGTGGCAGCGACCGCCTGGGCCGTGGTGCGGTTATCGCCGGTCAGCATGACGATGCGAACCCCGTCGGCCCGGAGACTCGCAAGCGCCGCGGGCGTGGTCGCCTTGATCGGATCGGCCACCGCAATAATTCCGCCGGGCCGGCCGTCAACGGTAACGAACATTGCTGTCGCCCCCTCGCGCCGAAGTTCATCGGCTCGGGCTTCGACGCTAGCGCTGCTAACGCCGAGGTCCTTCAGCAGCTTGGTATTACCCACCGCGACCTGATGTTGATCGATCTGTCCGGTGACGCCCTTGCCCGTTATTGAGCTGAAGTCAGTCACGTCCTTGAGATTCACGCCACGTTCCTTTGCGGAAGCGACGATCGCGGCGGCGAGCGGGTGTTCGCTGGATCGTTCGAGGCTGGCGCCGAGCGATAAGATCGTGGCTTCGTCGAAACCTTCGGCGGGCGCCACGGCGACGACGCGGGGTTTGCCCTCGGTCAAGGTTCCGGTCTTGTCGACGACGAGGGTGTCGATCTTCTCGAAGCGCTCCAATGCCTCCGCATTCTTGATCAGGACGCCCGCGGTTGCTCCTTTGCCGACGCCCACCATGATCGACATCGGAGTGGCCAGGCCGAGCGCACAGGGACACGCGATGATCACGACCGAGACGGCCGCCACAAGCGCATAGGCGAAGGCGGGTGGCGGCCCCCAAAACAACCAAGCAATGAATGCCACGATGGCAACGACGATAACCGCCGGCACAAACCAAGCGGAGACAGTATCAGCAAGCCGCTGGATGGGAGCGCGACTGCGCTGCGCTTCAGCGACCATGTGGATGATGCGTGCAAGCACTGTATCCGAGCCGACTTTCTCCGCGCGCATGACAAGGCTGCCGGTACCATTGATGGTGCCGCCGATTACTTCGGCGCCAGGTTCTTTCTCGACTGACATCGATTCTCCCGTGACCATCGACTCGTCTACGGCGCTTTTCCCTTCCTCGACGACGCCGTCGACCGGCACACTATCGCCCGGACGGATTCTCAGGTGATCGCCGATCTGGACCTGCTCCATTGGCACTTCTTCGTCACTGCCATCGCTGCGGACGCGTCGGGCAGTCTTTGGTGCGAGATTTAACAGTGCGCGGATGGCGCTGCCGGTCTTCTCGCGCGCCCGCAGTTCGAGAACCTGTCCAAGTAGGACTAGAACTGTGATTACTGCCGCTGCTTCGTAATAGACGGCGACGACGCCATCTTGCTGCAGGGTTGCGGGGAACAGACCGGGTGCGAAGGTGGCAGCAAGACTGTAAAGATAGGCGGCACCGACGCCGAGCGCGATCAAGCTGAACATGTTGAGAGAGCGGCTACGAACGGACGCCCACCCTCGCGTAAAGAACGGCCACCCGGCCCACACGACAACCGGCGTAGCGAACAGAAATTGGAGCCAAACCGATAACTGCGGCGAGATGAAATGGTGAAGGTTCAGGCCCGGGAAATGCCCGCCCATTTCCAAAATCACGGTAGGAACTGCAAGCACGCCGCCGATCCAGAAGCGGCGGCTCATGTCGATCAGTTCGGGGCTCGGACCGGTTTCTTCAGCGGCGCTGATCGGCTCCAACGCCATGCCGCAAATCGGGCAATTGCCCGGCTCCGTCCGCCTGATCTGCGGGTGCATGGGGCAGGTGTAGATGGCGCCTTTCGCGGCGGTCGCGCTCGCCATTGGTCCGCTTGGCTTCGGGTGGCTCGCCGGATCGGCGTGATTAGCATCATCGTCCTGGTGTGAGCCATGCCGATGCATCGGCGTAGCGTCTCGACTTTTCGTCTGTGACAGAAGGGACATGACACCTATTGGCCTCAGGCGCTCTTGAAACGGATACCCGGTAGGGGTATATAGGACGAATGCGCAAGGACATCAAGGCGACGTCTCTCAAGCGACTCAAACGAATTGAAGGTCAAGTTCGCGGCCTTACTCGGATGGTCGAAGAAGATCGTTATTGCATTGACATAGTAACGCAGATTTCTGCAGTGCAGGCGGCGCTCCGACGTGCGGAGGAGGAAATTCTCGCCGATCATGTCGCGCACTGCATTGAAAAGGCCATTGCGTCCGGCAGCAAAACCGACCAGCGGCGCAAAATTGCCGAACTCACGACCGTGTTGCGCCGTGCGGAACGCTGAATGGGCATGACGAGCAGGTCAGAAATATCTTGCATTTTCTGCTCCTGGCGCGATGAAATGGTAAATGTTCGTCCCGTCCCACGTCCAGGCTGCGACGAAAAATCTTGAACGCGGCCCATCCGTAATTGATCTAGATCAATGCGCCTTGCAGCCGTGATAATCTGCTGAAATCGTAACAACTATGATCCGAGCGGGGAAACGCCGATGAGCACTGCTGATGAAATGGCTGCACACCTGGAGACTGCTGAACACCAGTCAAGCAGCATTGCTCCAAATCCCGATGATAAATTTGACGAGTTTGACGAACAGTTACGTTCCACCGTCAAGGATTTTCAGCGTGCGGGCGATCAGTGGAAGCCTGTGGAGGATTTACAAAGTCTTCTTTCGCGGATCGATCATCACCTCGACTACGAGACTTCGGAGCGAAGGGCGATTTATTATCGTCTCGTGGCGATAGAAAACGGGATGAACAAGCGGCGCCCGCGAAGGTTCGCTCGCTATGTGCTCGCGATTTGCATTGGCGCTGCAGCTACCTTGGCCTGGCAATCTTACGGCGAGGCAGCCAAGCGGATCGTCGCGACACGGGCTCCCGAACTTGGCTGGTCGCCCGAGACTAAGCAGGCAATCGCCAGCTTCATCCAGCAGCTTGGCTGGACGAAGCCGTCGGACGGTACTGTTCGGCCCTCGGTGGCGGAGGCGCCGCAGGCTGCGCACGTTGCGCAGATTGCGCCAGGGGCGCCGACAACTCCCACCGCCCCCTCATTGGACCCGGAGCAGGTGCATCAAATAGCGCTGGATCTTGCGGCGCTGCGGCAAACCGTCGAGCGGCTCGCCGCGGGTCAAGACCAGATGACGCGCGAGGTCGAGAAATTGCAGGCCGTCGACATGGAAATTCTTGCGAAGACCCCATCGCCTCCGCTGCAGTCGCCCGCAGCCCCGGCGAGCAAGCCCACGCCTACAGCGCAACCGTCGTCGCGTCGCCCATGAACCGCGCTCGCAGATCGACCTAATGTGCGTTTAAGTCAGAGCGCGCAATTCGTTAAGAGACGAAAACTCGAATTCTTCTGGTGGCTGCGATCGCGTTAGTCGTTGGCCATGCTGCGCGGGCTACGCCGATGGAGTCTACTTCTGCTACGACGACCTATCATCGTGTGATGGTTGACGGCGTCGGCGTCTTCTACCGCGAAGCTGGCCCGAACGACGCGCCGACAATCGTGCTGCTGCACGGGTTCCCTTCTTCCTCCCGCGAGTTCGATACGCTCATTCCTTTGCTTGCCACACGCTACCACCTGATAGCTCCGGACTTCCCGGGTTTCGGTCAGAGTGACGCCCCTTCCGCCACGTCATATGCGTACACATTCGACCGCTTGGCGAAGACAACTAACGATTTCCTCGAGCAACTTAAGATCAATAAATACACGTTCTACCTTCATGACTACGGTGGGCCGGTTGGCTTTCGCATCATGTTGGCGCATCCGGCGCATGTGCAGGCTCTCATCATCCAGAACGCCAATGCCTACAAGGAAGGCCTGGGCACCAAGTGGACTGGTATTGCGCAATATTGGGCCGATCCGAAAGCGCATCCTGAAGTGTTCGAAACGTTTGTGTCACTAGCAGCGACCGAACAGCGTCATACCCTCGGTACCTCGCATCGCGACCGTTACAACCCGGACACCTGGACTGACGAGTTCACCCACCTATCGAGACCCGGCCAACACGAGATCCAGGCGAGTCTGTTGTACGACTACCGAACGAACGTCGCTTCGTATCCGGCGTGGCAAGCGTGGTTGCGGGAGCGCAAGCCGCCGACTTTGGTGGTCTGGGGGCGGAATGATCCGTCGTTCATAGCTCCTGGGGCAGAGGCGTATAGGCGCGATCTGCCGGACGCCGAAATCCATCTGCTCGATGCTGGCCATTTCGCCCTCGACGAGAAGAACGACGAGATCGCGAGTCTCATTGTCGAGTTCTTATCAAAACACCCCGTCTGACGAACAGCCATCGCGTAGCACTGTTGGGATGTCCGCTCAGCGCCAAAAGCAAACGTCCGCCGCTTTATTCGATCATCTCGTCGGCGCGGCCGAGCAGCGAGGGCGGCGCCGTCAGGCTAAGCGCTTTCGCGGTCTCACGCGGGATTTCCGCTTTTGTCTAAAGCGGACATTGGCTCACATACGAATACGCGCCCTCATCCAACACACCGCTTGCGCAACACGCGCGGGAATGCTGGTCTAAAACGATCGCGAAATAGGAGAACGCGGCATGAAAGTGGGTGTTGCCGGTATCGGCAAAATGGGCGCGGCCATCGCGGCGCGGCTTATCGAAGTCGGGCACGAGGTAATGGTATGGAATCGGACGGCTGAGAAGGCAAAGAGCGTCGCCGGCGCGACTGTCGCGGCGACGCCGGCTGCGCTCGCGCAAAAGGCCGAAGCCGTCATTACCATGCTCACCGATGCGACGGCGCTGGATGCCGTCTATAACGGCCAATCGGGACTGCTCGACGGCGATGTCGCCGGAAAGCTGTTCATCGACATGAGTACGGTTTTACCGGCCACGGAGATTGCGCTTGCTCGCGGTGTGCGCGCGAAACGAGCGGCCTTCGTCGAATGCCCGGTGGGCGGCTCGACGGGTCCGGCGCGGCAAGGAAAGCTCATCGGGCTTGTCGGCGCCGAACAAGCCGACGCCGAACGCGCTCGTCCGATCCTCGAGCAACTGTGCCGCCGGATCGAGCATGCCGGCCCTGTGGGTTCGGGAGCGATTTTAAAATTCGCGGTCAATTTGCCGCTGATGGTGTATTGGCAGGCGCTGGGCGAAGCGCTGGCGCTGGCACGCTTTATTGCGGTTCCGCCGGAGCGGCTTTTGGATCTCCTCAGCGACACGTCCGGGGCGGCCGCCGTCCTCAAAGTGCGCGCGCCGGGGATCGCGGCGATGCTTAAGGGCGGCGATGCCGGCCCGGTCACGTTCAACGTCGACGGCGGCATCAAGGACATGCAATCGATGCTGGCCGAAGCCAAGTCGCGCGCCATCGAACTGCCGCTGGTCGAACGGACGCTCGCCTGCTACCAAGAGACCAAGCAACATCGCTCGGGCGACGCCGAAATTTCCGCGGTCTCGGTCTATTGGGCTAACCGCGATCGCGCTTGAACCTTCCATTCGAACCGGAGCCGCTATGTCCGCCATCACGCTTGCGCAAGCTTCCACCATCGTCGATGCCGCCCTGAAGAAGGCGCGCGCGAGTAATCTCGCGCCGCTGGCCGTTGCCGTGCTCGATGGCGGCGGACACCTCGTCGCCTTCAAGCGCGAGGACAGATCCGGTATTTTGCGCTTCGATATCGCATTCGCCAAAGCCTGGGGCGCGCTAGGCATGAGTTTCGGCTCGCGCACGCTGGCGAGCCGCGCCGCGAAGACCCCGCAGTTCTTTACCATGCTGGCGGCGGCGAGCGGCGGGCGCATCGTCACCAATCCGGGCGGGGTCTTGATCCGCGACGCCGGCGGCGACATCGTCGGCGCCTGCGGCATTTCCGGCGATACCTCGGATAAGGACGAAATGTGCGCGGTCGCAGGCATCGAAGCCGCCGGATTGAAAGCCGATCCGGGGACGGATTAGGCGTTCCTTAGATCGATAGCGAAAAACAAAATTGGGCAGGAGGCATCCATGAAGCTTTTTTCGTTTTGGCGTTCACTCGCCACTTACCGCGTGCGGATTGCGCTCAACCTCAAGGGCCTCGTGCCAGATGAGATCATCCAGGTCAATCTGATGAAGGGCGAGCAAAGAGAAGCGGCCTATCGCGCGGTCAATCCGATGATGGCCATCCCGGCACTCGTCGACGGCGCCGGACCGGCCTTGTTCGAGTCGCTCGCCATTATCGAATATCTCGACGAGACCCATCCGAATCCGCCGTTATTGCCGCCCGATCCCCGCGGACGGGCGCGCGTTCGCGGAATTGCCCAAATCGTCGCCTGCGACTCGCATCCTCTGATCGTCCCGCGCGTGCGCGAATATCTGGAACACGAATTGAAGCTCGACGAGGCGACGAGGATGAAATGGTGCCAGCATTGGCACGCCGCTGCTTTGACCGCGCTCGAGGCGCATCTGAAAGATCCCGCGACCGGTCGCTATTGTCACGGCGATACGATCACGCTCGCCGATATCTGCCTCGCGAGCCAGGCAGCTGGCGCGAAATTCTTCAACGTCGACACGGCGCCGTTTCCCAATTTTTCGAGGATCGCAAATGCCTTGGCGTCGATCGACGCCTTCGCCCGCGCCCATCCGCTCAAACAACCGGGCGCGCCGGCGGCGGCCTAGGGCATGATCCGGAAAAGTGGAAACCGGTTTTCCGAAAATGTCATGCCCTATCAAAAACCTGAAGTCGCAATTGATTTGGCTTGAAGCGACCGCGCTATACGCCTACCACCATTCATGGAAGTGATGCACCGGCCCGGGGCCGGATCCTATCTGCAACCGGTCAGCGGCGGCGATCGCGGCGCTGATATAGGTTTTGGCGGCGCGTACGGCGTCGCCGAGCGAAAGATCTTTGGCGAGGCAGGCGGCAATCGCCGAAGCGAGCGTGCAGCCCGTACCGTGCGTATTGCGGGTCTCGATGCGCGGCATGGCAAATCGGGTCGCGCCGCCGCGCTCGACCAACAGATCGACGCTCTCCAGTCCGCCGGCGTGTCCGCCTTTGATCAGCACCGCGCCGGCGCCGATATCCAAAAGCTTTAGCGCCTGAGAATACATTTCATCTTCGTTGTGCGCGGCCTGCTCGCCGACCAGCGCCGCTGCTTCAGCGAGATTAGGCGTGACCAAGCTTGCCAATGCGATCAACTCGCGCAAGGCGCCGATCGCATCCGGACGCAGCAATGGCTCACCGGAACTCGCCGCCATGACGGTATCGAGCACCACATTGCGGGCGCGGCGGCTTTGAAGTTCGCCGGTGACAACACCGATCGCCGCCGCGTTGCCCACCATTCCGATCTTCACTGCCGCAACGTCGAAATCGGAAAACACCGCGTCCATTTGGGCAGCGACGAAATCCGCAGGCACTTCGTGAATGGCAAAGACGCCTTTGGTGTTTTGCGCCGTGAGCGCAGTGATGACGCAAGCTCCGTAGACACCCAGCGCGGAAAAAGTTTTCAGGTCCGCCTGGATGCCGGCGCCTCCACCCGAATCCGAGCCGGCGATGGTCACTGCGACGGGAACGCTCATCACGTGCCTCGTTTCGCCAGCATCCCGTCGACGATTTCGCGCAGCTCGCGCGCCGCGACTTCCGGATCCGAGACGAGCGACAGCGCCGAGATGACGGCGACGCCGTCAGCGCCGGCGGCAATTACCGCGGCGGCGTTGCTGGCATCGATGCCGGCGATGCCGCAGACCGGCAATTCCGGCGCGCGGCGATGAACCGCGGCGATAATTCGCACCAACCCTGCCGGACCGATCGGCGCGTTTTTCTGCTGCTTCGACAAAGTGACAAAGACCCCGCCGCTGCCGACATAGTCGATCAGATCGACCGGCGCCGCGTCGGCCTCCCCGACCGATTTGACAGACAATCCGACGATCGCCTCGGAGCCAAGGAGCCGCCGCGCGTCCTCGACCGCCATATCCTCCTGGCCGAGATGGACGCCGTCGGCGTCGGCCGCTAGCGCCACATCGATCCGGTCGTTGACCACGAAGGGAATGCCGAAGGGCGTCAGGGCTTGTTTGATCGCCCTCGCCTCCTCCACCATTGTCCGCGTCGCGCTCACTTTGTCGCGCAATTGGATGAGCGTCGCCCCACCGCGCGCGCAGCGCCGCGCCAAATCGGCAAGCTCGCGGCCGCCGGCACGCTCGGGGTCGACGATGGCGTTGAGACGAAGATCGATCCGCATCACGATGCCCTTACGCGCGCGTGCAGCGTGCGGCGATCGATGCCGTGCAGCGCATCGATCATCGCGGCGGCGAAGCTGCCCGGCCCCTGCGCCCGTTGCGCCGCGACTTCGCCGGCGACGCCGAACGCCGCCAAGGCGGCAAGCGTCGCCAGCCAAGCATCCGCCTCAACAGCGAGCGCGGCGCACACAAGCGCCGATCCGGCGCAGCCCATGGCGGTCACCAGGCTCATCAGCGGATCGCCGTTCGCAACCGCAGTGCTGCGTTCGCCATCGGTCACGATATCGACCCCGCCCGTCAGCGCGACAACGGTCGCATGCGCCTGCGCGAACCGGGCTGCCGCGCCGGCATCGGCCTCGTGTTCGGAAACGGCCGTGAACTCGGCATGGTTAAGGCGCAGCACCGAGGGCCGGCCCTCGAGGAGCGCACATGCGAACCGCGCACGGGGCGGCGAACGATCGACGAAAGCCGGATCGACCAGCCACGGTAATCCTTTCTCGGCCGCGGTCCGAACCGCTACATCGATTGCGGAACGGCGTTCGATGTCAAAGGTGCCGAGATTGACCAAGACGGCGTCGGCGCTGGCGACGAAGGCGCCGATTTCCTCCGGCGAAATCGTCATCGACGGCACCGCGCCGGCCGCGAGCAGCATGTTCGCGGTATATTGCTGCGCCACGGAATTGGTTATGCAATGCACCCGCGGTCCGCGCTCGCGTATGCGCGCGAGCACGTCAGCGGCGAGGTCGGCAAGTTCGAGAGCTGCACGCATTGATGTGATTCTACACCGCTTGGCCGGGCTCGTGCAGCCTAACGGCTTTGGTATAAGCTTATTTCGACCGGTTCGGAGGCGCTCATGGTCCCTTTCTTCGTGCAGATTAAATGCCAACTCGGCAAATCCTACGAGGTCGCAAACAAGCTTGCGGACGCCGAGATTGCTTCTGAAATTTACTCGACGGCGGGAGACTTCGATCTCTTGGCGAAATTCTATGTCGCGACATCGACGGATATCGGCCATTTCATCGCGGAAAAGGTCCAGACCATTCCCGGCATCGCCGACACGCGAACCATCATCACCTTCAAGGCGTTCGGAGGAGGCTCGTAGCGGCGTCCCTCGGGCCGGACGGTCGTCCGTCGCCGCGTCGCGCCAAACCGAGCTGCCGCTCGCGCCGGACCACGAAAAGGCCTGCGGCATTGCACATCACTTCTTCTTCGGCGGCGGGGCCGGCCCTTGGACCGGCGGCAGCGCGGCGACATAGGCGGCGATGGCGGCGCGATCTTCGGCGGTGAGCAGCGACGTATTCCTGACGACTTCGCCCATGGCGCCGCCGGCAAAATCGCCGGAGGGCAGCATGCCGTCCTCCAAAAAATTCGCGATATCTTTTTCCGACCAAACCGGATCGCCGCCGCGAAGACCGAACGGCGTGATGTTCGGCACCCAGCCGCTGCCGTCCGGCGTCGGTCCGCCGGCAAAGCGCTCGCTTTCGACAATGCCGCCGAGCGCGTCGCGCGGACTGTGACATTCGGCGCAGTGGCCCGGACCGTTCACGAGATAGGCGCCGCGGTTCCATTGTTCGGACTTGGCGGGGTCGGGCACGAAGGGGCCGCCATGCAAAAACAAAAGCTTCCACACCCCGAGCAGGCGCCGCTCGTTGAACGGAAACGACAGTTCGTGGCGGCGCGCTCGCCCTTGCACGGGCGGCAAGGTCTTCAGATACGCAAAGAGATCGCGGACGTCGGCGAGCTCCATGTATTGATAGGAGGTGTAGGGAAACGCGGGGTAAAGATTGGTGCCGTGCTCCGAGGTCCCCTTCCACAATGCGGTAACGAAATTCGCTTCCGACCAGCTACCGATGCCGTCCCCGGGATCGGGCGAAATGTTCGGCACGTAGAAAACGCCGAACGGCGATTTCAACGCCAAGCCGCCGCCGAGCCGCCTTCGATCGACTTTTTCGGGATTCTGGTTAGGCACGGCATGGCAAGACGCGCAGCCGCCGATATTGAACATCGTTTCGCCATTGGCGAGATTCGGCGTATGTCCCGGCAGCGCCGCGGCCGGAACGACGGCCGGCAGCGTCAAAATCCAAACCGCCGCCGGCCCGAAAATGGCGCCAGCCGCAACGATGAACGCGAATTTTCGCAGCTTAGACATACCGTGGCCTCCGGCGCGGTGGCAAAGGTGATACACGTTTCTCCGATGGGTTGCAGCGTCATTCGCGCATACCCCGTCTTTGGAGTGCGGGCCGCGCGACAGCGTGCGCGCCGAGCGCGAGGCTCTACCCAAATAAAGAGCGGGCCGTCCGCTCCGACGGCCCGCTGCGGCTCGCGTAACCGCGCTCAGCCCTTTTTTAGCCGGTACAGTTCATGGCAGGCGCCGCAATCGTTCTTGCCGATATTGGTGAAGGCGGCCTTGAAACTTGCGAGATCTTTCACGCTTGCATCGGCCGCTTTCGCATCTTGCCCAAATTTTGCGAACCGCTCTTTGAGGTCGGCGATATTTTGCCAGACCTTGGGACTGGCATTGAAATCGTCTGTGCTATTTTCGGCTGGCTTGGAGTTCTCCGGAAAGAGATTCGGCATTTTTGCCGCCGCATCTTGAAACGTAGCGAAAATCTTATGAACGGCTGCGAGATTGAAGGGCTTGTCCCCCTTGATCATATCGGCGCCAATCTTGCCTTGATCGCCGTTGGCCTTCATCAGTGTCTTGCGCTGCTTGATGACATCCTCCTGCGCGGCGGCGACGCTCAGGCCGAATATGATCGTGATCGTCGCAAATACCGCTCGGATCATGTGCTCGCTCCCGTCTCTGCAGCCTACCCTACCGCGGACGCCTTGACGACAAACCCCAGAATCACCGCGTTATTCCAGTAAAATCGGCACCGTTGCCACGGTCTTCAACCGGCCGCTACTCAGCCGGTTGCGCGGATCTCTGCCGAGCCTTGCCGCGGCGTGGACCGAGCTGCGCAATCCATCGCGCGACAACGTAGAAGACGGGCGTGAACACCAGACCGAACGCCGTCACTCCGATCATCCCGGCAAATACCGCTGTTCCAAGCGCCTGACGCAACTCCGCGCCCGCGCCGATTGCCCAAACAAGCGGGGTCACACCGAGGATGAAAGCAAAAGACGTCATCAGGATCGGCCGCAACCGCAGCCGCGTGGCTTCGGTCGCCGCCTGCCAGCGGTCAAGGCCGCGATCCTCAAGCTGGCGCGCGAATTCGACGATCAGAATTGCGTTCTTGGCTGCCAGCCCAATCAGCACGACAAACCCGACTTGCGTCAGGATGTTGTTGTCCATGCCGCGCACAATGACTCCGGTGATGGCGGCGACGAGACACATCGGCACGATCATGATGACCGCCAGCGGCAAAGTTAGGCTCTCATATTGCGCCGCCAGCACCAAGAAAACGAAGACCACCGCCAGCAGGAAGGCAAACGTCGCAGTATTGCCGGCTCTAATCTGCTGGAACGCAAGCGTCGTCCATTCCGTGGCGAAACCTTCCGGCAGCGTCTCGGCGGCAAGCTTGTCCATAATCGCAATTGCTTGACCTTGCGAATAGCCCGGCGCGGCGGCGCCGTCGATTTCGGCCGCCGGATATAGATTGTAGCGCGGCACGCGATACGGCCCCGCTATATTGTCGACGGTGGTGAAGGAGCCGAGTGGAACGGTATCGCCGCTGGAATTGCGCACCCTGATCTTGAGCACGTCGCTTATATGCTGCCTATCCTCGTCGCGCGCCTGCGCAGTGACGCGGAAAGTGCGACCAAACAAGTTGAAATCGTTGACGTAGGATGAGCCGATGTAAATTTGCAGCGCGTTGAAAACATCCTGCACGTTTACGCCGAGCAGCTGCGCCTTGGTGCGATCGATATTGAGATAGATTTGCGGCGTCGACGTCTCGAACAAAGAGAACGCTCCGGCGATGCCGGCCGTCTGCGCGGCGCGCGCGACAAGCGATTCGGTCGCTGACCGCAAGGCTTCCGAGCCCTGGCCGGCGCGATCCTCGACCATCATGCGAAAGCCGCCGGCGGTTCCGATACCTATGACTGGCGGCGGCAGTACGGGAATGATGAATGCGTCCTCGATCGTGGACAGGCGCGCGAAGAGCTGCCGCTGGATGGCGGCCGCGGATTGACCGGAAGCGCGGCCGCGCTTCTGGAAGTCGTCGAGCACCAGAAACAGCGCGCCGGCATTGGGTGCATTGGTGAAGGTCGCGCCCGAAAAGCCGACGATGTTCGCGGCATGTGCCACGCCGGGGACCTGGAATGCGATATCGAGGGCGCGCTGTTGCACCGCGTCGGTGCGCGCCAGCGAAGCGCCGGGCGGCAATTGCACCACAACGATGATATAGCCGCGGTCCACCTGCGGAATAAAACCGACCGGCGTCGCGCGAAAGGCGCTCAAGCCGAACCCGATGACGACTAGATAAATCGCAACCATCATGACGGCGCGGCGCACCGTTCGCGAGGCAAGCCAGGAAATCCCGAATGCAACTTTTTCGAATGCGCGATTGAAATAGCCGAAGAAGCGATCAATCGGCCGGGTCCACCATGACTCGCTGCGAGTGTCGTCGTGCGGCTTGAGCAGAAGCGCGCACATCGCCGGCGACAGAGTGAGCGAAACGATGAGCGAAATGATCGTGGCGCCCGCGATCGTCAGCGCGAACTGGCGATAAAACTGACCCGATATGCCGGTGATAAACACCGACGGCACGAACACCGCGCACAGCACCAAAGCGATCGCGATCAAGGCTGAGCCAACTTCGTCCATGCTTTTGCGCGCTGCCTCGCGCGGCGCCAGCCCGGAAGCGATATTGCGTTCGACGTTTTCGACTACGACAATGGCGTCGTCGACCACGATGCCGATCGCCAAGACCAGGCCGAACAGCGAGAGATTGTTGAGCGTGAATCCGAACGCGGCCATGAAGAAGAAGCTGCCCACGAGCGACACCGGAATCGCGACCAAGGGAATGATCGCGGCGCGCCAGGTTTGCAGGAACAAGATAACGACGAGCACCACGAGCACGATGGCCTCGCCGATCGTGTCGATCACCGCGTCGACGGACTGCTGAATGAACTGCGTCGGATTATAGACAATCGCATAGCTAACCCCTGGCGGAAACCGCTTCGCCAATACCTTCATCAGGTCGGTGACGCCCTTAGCGGTGGCGAGCGCGTTGGAGCCCGGCCGCTGGAAGATGGCGAGCGCCACCGCGGGATCGTGGTCGAGATAAGAATTCGACGAATAGTCGAGTGCGGCCAGTTCGACGGTGGCGACGTCGCGCAGCCGCACCACGGCGCCGGGCGTCTCTTTCACGACGATGGAGCCGAACTCGTCGGGATTATTCAGCCGGCCGAGCGTCTGCACTGCGATCTGAAACGCGCCGGGATGAGCGACCGGAGGTTGGTTGAGTACGCCGGAAGCGACCTGGATGTTTTGCGCTTGCAGCGCGGCGGTGACATCGCTTGCGGTCAAACCAAGCGATTGCAAGCGATCCGGATCGAGCCAAATCCGCATCGAATAGTCGCGGCTGCCGAACACTGTGATCGAGCCGACGCCATCGACACGCGTGAGCGGATCAGTGACTTCGAGCGTGGCATAGTTGGAGATGAACAGCGAATTGCGCGACTTGTCGGGCGAGTAAAGGTGCACGACCATCATAAGATCGGGCGAAGCCTTGGTGACCGTCACACCGATATTGCGGACGTCGGCCGGCAACCGCGGCTGGGCGATGGCGACACGGTTCTGAACCTGGACCTGAGCGATATCGAGATTGGTGCCGAGATCGAAGGTGACTTGGATCGACAAGCGTCCATCGGCCGTCGAATTCGACGACATGTAGAGCATGTTCTCGACGCCATTGATCTGCTCCTCGATCGGCGTAACCACCGTCGATGCGACGACATCGGCGCTCGCTCCGGGGTATTGGCCGGAGACATTGATGATCGGCGGCGCGATCTCGGGATATTGCGCGACCGGCAGACGTGAAAACGATACGCCGCCGAGGATGACGAAAACAATCGAGACCACAGCGGCAAAAATCGGCCGGTCAATGAAGAAGTGCGAGATGCGCATTTAATCTCTACGTCTGATACCGGTCATTCACCGGCGTCTTCATCCGGCTGTTCATCCGCCCTTCTTCAACCGGCTTTGGCCTCATTGCCGGATTTCGGCGGCGTCGCCGGCGCGCTGGGAGCGTTTTGCTGTTCGCGGGCGTTGACCTTGATGCCCGGCCGCACACGCATCAAGCCGTTGACGACCACACGGTCGGATGCAGTTAGACCATCGCTGATGACGCGCAATCCGTCGTCGAGCTGACCCAGCGTCACGTATTTTTGCCGCACCACGTCCGTGTCGTCGACCACAAGCACGTATTTGCGCGCCTGCTCGGAGCCGATCGCATCGTCGGGAATGAGCAAAGCCTGATAGGGCGGCGATCCCGGCACCCGGATACGGCCAAACATGCCGGGAGTGAGTGTGCCATTGGGGTTCGGGAAGACGGCCCGGCCGCGAATAGTGCCCGATGATTGATTGATAGCGTTATCGACGAAATCGATCTTGCCGGTATGGACGAAATCCTTTTCGTCGAGCAGCTTGAGCGACACCGGGACCCCGCCGTCAATGCCGCCTTCTTTATTGGCGAAGCGCTGATAGCGCAGATAGGACGCTTCGTCGAAGGTGAACTCGAAGCGAATCGGATCAACCGACACGATGGTCGCAAGGAGCGTCGTGTTGCCGCTGGTGCCGCCGGTCACGAGATTGCCGACCGAAACGCGGCGATCGCCGATTTTGCCGTCGATCGGCGCGCGAAGTTCGCTGTATTGTTCAAGATCGAGCTCGGCGGAGTGCACCATCGCTTCCTGCGCGGCGACGGAGGCCTCGGCAACGTTCTTGGCCTGCGTACGCTGGTCGTAAGTCTGCTCGGTAATCGTCTTGTTCTGCAGCAAGCTTTGACCGCGCTGGAGGTCGGCTTTGGCGAAGGCGAGATTGGCGCGGGCTTGCGCGAGATTGGCGCGCATCTGCTCAAGCGCGATTTCAAACGGCCGCCGGTCGATGGTGAATAGAAGGTCACCCTGCTTCACCATCTGCCCGTCGGTAAAATGGATCTCAGCCAGATAGCCGGACAGGCGCGAGCGTATCTCGATCGCGTTGACCGCAACGAAACGGCCGACATATTCGTTCTGATCGACCACCGTGCGTTGCACCGGCTTCGCGACGGTAACCGACGGCAGGGCTTGCGCCGTGCTTTGCTGCTGACTCTGACCGCAACTGGCCAAGAAAGCCGCCTCCAGCAAAACAGCAAGACGCGCGATATTGGCGAATTTCATGGTCTTCCCTTTGGACCGCGCGTATCTTATGCGCCCCGCAATTGGCAGTCACACCAGCGCACGCGCATTCTTGCCCTATTCTCGACCTGTCGGTCCTCGCCCTTTTCGCATCGGGCCGCGCTCCCCATATCAGCCTCTCATTCCGACATCCACAAAATTCCCCCGGCGCAGGCCGACGGCAAGGACACCAATAATCGCATGACAATCATCCCACTAACCGACGCGCTCCGCCCGGGGCGAAACGCCGCTGTGCAGGCTATTCCCCCGGACGATCAGCTCCTCGACGCCTATTCGCGAGCCGTTATCGACGTTGTTGACCGGATCGGCCCTGCCGTCGTCCGGCTGGCTGTCCGTAGCGGCAATAGCGGCCGGGCGGGCCAATCACGGGGTGGAACCGGTTCCGGGGTTATCGTGGCGCCGGATGGGCTCATCCTCACCAATAGCCATGTCGCCGGGGCCGCCTCGCGCATCGAAGTCACCACCGCCGACGGCCGGGATTTACACGCACGCCTTGTTGGCGACGACCCGGACACCGATCTCGCGCTCATTCGCATCGATGAGGCGGTGATGCTGCCGGCGGCGCCGCTCGGTGATTCCAAATGCCTCAAACGTGGCCAACTCGTGATCGCGATCGGCAATCCACTGGGGTTTGAATCGACGGTGACTACCGGCGTCGTCTCCGCGCTTGGTCGTTCATTGCGCTCGCGCAATGGCCGGCTGATCGACGATGTGATTCAAACCGATGCCGCCCTCAATCCCGGAAATTCCGGCGGCCCTTTGGTGTCGTCCCGCGGCGAGGTTGTCGGTATCAATACCGCGGTGATCATGGGAGCGCAGGGCATTTGCTTTGCGGTCGCCGCCAATACCGCAAGCTTTGTGCTCGGCGAATTGGTGCGGCACGGCCGCGTGCGCCGCGCCTTCATCGGCATTGCCGCGCAGGCAACCGCGATCCCCCCGCTGCGACGGCGCGCCGCTGGCTTGACGCAGGACCGCGCCGTCATGATCGGTACTGTCGAGCCGGATTCGGCGGCGGCGCGCGCCGGCTTGAGAGCGGGCGACATTATCGTTGCGCTCGACGGCGCCACGATCGCCGGCGCGGACGATCTCGTACGCGCGCTCACCGGCGATAGAATCGGCCGCAGCGTCGCCTTCGACGTGCTGCGCGGCACCGAGCGGCTCACACTTTCCGTAGTGCCGCAGGAACGGCGACGAAGCTGAGACCCGATTGCGCCAACCCGGCGCGGGCGCCCTATTGGGGTACCTCGCCTTTGAGCATGAGCCGATAGAGATAGCGGCGCTCGTTCATGTCGTAGTCCGGATTGGCCTGGTGCATGACGCTGCGGTTGTCCCACAGCACCCAGTCGCCATGACGCCATTTGTGCCGGTACTCGTATTTCTTCTGCGTCGCATGCCGCATGAGCTCGCCGATCAATTCCAGCGCGGCCTCATCCTCCATGCCTACGATCGATTCCATGCGAACCGGATTAAGGAACAGCGCCTTGCGGCCATTCTCGGGATGGGTGCGCACCAGCGGGTGAACGCCGGGCGGCGGCAGGTTGCGGCGGCTCTCCTCGGTCAGATGACCCAGCGGTCGTGGACTGTATTTGCTCAGATAGACGTGCACGGCTTTGAGCCCGTCGATTCTCTGTTTGGTCTCGGCGGGCAGATCGTCATAGGCGTCGTGCATATTGACGTATTGCGTGTCGCCGCCATGCGACGGCAGTTCGACCGCGAACAGCGTCGTGGCTTTGGGCGGACGCGGATGGTTTGAATGGTCGGTATGGAACGTCTCCCCGGGAATGATCCGCCGACCGTTCACGAATTCGTCGTTGGAGACATAGGACACATCGGGATGGCCGGGGACGTGATGCTCCTTTTTGTCGTGCGGCTGAAGCTCGCCGAAAAGTTGAACGGCGGCCTTGAACTCGTTCGGCGCGAACTCTTGATCGCGCATGACCAGGACGTGATTTTCGACGAACGCGCGGTTCAACGCGTCGCTGATTTCCCGATCGATCGGTTTGCGAAAATCGAGACCGACCACTTCAGCGCCGGTGTGTCCCGTGAGCGGCGTAATTGTGAAGGATGTCATCGGCCGTTCCTCCGCGTAATTTTTATCAAACGCTATCGCGCCGCACATTCGCGATCAAGGCGTGGCGGACGAAAGCCGCCAGGCTTACCGCCCATGACGGCGTGAAAGTCAATTGCAACCAGTGACCGCCGCGAGCGGAATTAATCATCAAACAAATAATCAACAAACAATCGCCGCATTTCAACCTGCGAGAACAAGGCGAAAATCTGGCGCGTAGCCGCACCAAACAAATACATGCCATGCAATTTCGGAATACGAAAAAAATCTCAGTGATGCTATCAAGCGCCCGCGCCTCGCCACGTCAATGAGGCGTTTTTTGGTTTGCTTGACCCTCGCCTTCGTCGTCGTTGGCGAGGTTTTTATTTGCTGACGAAAGCAAGAAAGATCGAGTGCAACGAGTAGGAGTTATCGAATGAAATCGACGGTTTTTGCGGTCGCCGCTGCGGCCATCATGATGTTCGCGCCATCCGCTCACGCGCGGGAGCATCATCATCGCCACGGTTATCACGATCGTATCGCACGGCATGGCAGCTTGGCGGCGTCGCGATCCGACCGCACAATTGAAGGAAGTTCCGATTGGACTTCGAACGCGTTCGCTTATTCAAATCAGCCGACATATCGCGGCCGCGAACGGGGACGTCCTGCCGCATGGTGTGGCTGGCAGATGCGGCAGCTCGTCGGCAGCGACCCGGGGCCTTCGTTTAATCTTGCGCGCAACTGGTCGCATTGGGGCAGGCCTGGGGCTGCGGGCGTGGGCGCCGTCGTCGTCTGGGCGCATCACGTCGGCAAAATCGTCGGTCAAGAAAACGGCCAATGGCTCATCGAATCCGGCAATGACGGCCATGCGCTGCGCACCCGGGCCCGCTCGATCGCGGGCGCAATCGCGATCCGGTGGGGCTAAATGCAACCGTTGGCTTGATTCTCAAAAAAAGGCCGCCCGGTTTTCGGGCGGCCTTGTTTTTATGTTCCCCCAGGTTTTTTGCTCCGGAGGTGCAGAGGATTGCATTCGGAACAGTTATTCTCCAACCCCGGTGTAAGGGAGAAGGAGTCGGTCGCCGCCGGCTCAACAAAAAAATGCCGGGCGCTTGGAACGGCTGGGCGACGGCCCTAAATCATATAGCCATATCGTCCGGTATTTCGAGCCAAAAGAGTATTGCCATGACGGATCTTTCGGTCGACGCACGCCTTCTCGCCAGCGAACGTGGCGCTGCGCCCAACATCAATAGCCGGATCGTTTTATTGGCTTCGGCCGTGCTCGGCGCCGGCGCGATCGCGCTCGCCGAAGCCTATGGCTGGCGCCAAGGCGCCCTGTTTGTACTCGGAGGCGCGCTTGGCGTCGTGCTCTATCATGCGCTGTTCGGTTTTACCTCGGCCTGGCGGGTTTTCATCGCCAACGGCCGCGGCGCCGGCTTGCGCGCGCAAATGGTGATGTTGGCTGCCGCCGCGGTGTTGTTCTTTCCGGCTTTGGCGCATGGCACGCTGTTCGGTCACCCGGTCCACGGCGAATATGGCGCGGTCGGCGTTTCGGTTCTGGTCGGCGCATTCATGTTCGGCCTCGGCATGCAGCTCGGCGGCGGTTGCGCTTCCGGCACGCTCTACACGGCCGGCGGCGGCAATACGCGCATGCTGGTCACGCTGGCCTTCTTCATCATCGGCTCGGCCTTCGGCGCCTGGCACCTGCCGTGGTGGTCGGCGACGCCCAATATTGGTTCGATCTCGCTCATCAAATCCCTAGGCTGGCTGCCGGCGCTCGTGCTGAGCCTTGGCGGCTTTGCCGCCATCGGTGGCCTCACGATCATGATCGAGCGGCAATGGCACGGTGAATTGCGTTCCGGCGTTGTGACCGATCGCCGGGGTTGGCGGCGCTTTTTGCACGGACCCTGGCCGCTTCTGGCCGGCGCGGTAGCGCTTGCCCTTGGAAATTTTGCGACGCTTTATCTCGCCGGACGGCCGTGGGGCATTACCTCGGCTTTTGCGCTATGGGGCTCGAAGATTTTCGCCGCGGCCGGCGTCGATGTCGGGTCCTGGGGTTATTGGCAGTCGGCGGAACGCGCCAAGGCGCTGCACGCAAGCGTCTTCGCCGATATCACCTCGATCATGGATTTCGGCATCATGATCGGCGCGCTTTTGGCCTCAGGCCTTGCCGGCAAGTTCCGTCCCGGCTGGAAAGTCCCGCCGCGCTCGCTCGTCGCCGCGATTTTTGGCGGCTTGCTGCTCGGCTATGGTGCGCGACTCGCCTATGGCTGCAATATCGGCGCTTATTTCAGTGGCATCGCGTCGTCGAGCGTCCACGGCTGGTTATGGCTTGTCGCTGCGTTCCTTGGCAGCGTGCTCGGCACCTACTTGCGCCCGGTATTCGGCCTGAGCGTCGAAGGCAATCTTACGCGCGCCCAGGCGGGACCGGTCGCGCGCGCCTAGAGCGGAGTCGCTTCAAATTGAATCGCGGCTCTAGGTTTTTCATGGGACATGATCATTTCGGAAAAGGATTCCACCCGGATCGCGTCCGGGGCAGGCTTTTCCGGATCATGCCCTAGACGCGCCCGGCCGGGCTACTCTACTCCGGTCCGGCCGATCGGCACGTAGCGGAACGCGGCGCGCTTCATTTCATCGGCCCGATAAATATTGCGCAAATCGACAATCACCGGCTGCGCCATCACACGCTTGAGCCGCGCGAGATCGAGCGCGCGGAACTGTTCCCATTCGGTCGCGATCACGACCGCGTCGGCGCCTTCCGCCGCATTATAGGCGTCCTGGCAATAGTGGACGTCAGGCAGAAGCGGCTTAGCCTGTTCCATCCCGGCTGGATCGTAACCGCGCACGGTCGCGCCGAGGTCGTGCAATGCCGTGATCAGCGGAATGGCCGGCGAGTCGCGGGTGTCGTCCGTATTCGGCTTAAAGGTCAGGCCCAGGACGGCAATGGTCTTACCGCGGACCGAGCCGCCCAGCGCCAAAACAACCTTGCGCGCCATCGCGCGTTTGCGCTGCTCATTGACGGCGGACACGGTTTCGACGATCCGCAATGGCACGCCGTGATCGTGCGCGGTCTTAATCAAGGCGCTGGTGTCCTTGGGGAAACACGATCCGCCGAATCCCGGCCCCGCATGCAGAAATTTCGATCCGATGCGATTGTCGAGCCCCATGCCGCGCGCGATTTCCTGCACGTCGGCGCCGACCTGTTCGCACAGGTCGGCCATTTCATTGATGAATGTGATCTTGGTCGCGAGGAAGGCATTGGAAGCATATTTGATCAGCTCGGCGGTCCGCCTGTTGACATAAATGATCGGCGGCGCGTTCAGATAAAGCGGCCGGTAAATCTCGGCGAGGATTTTGCGCGTGCGATCATCGTCGGTGCCGACGACGATGCGGTCGGGATGCTTGAAATCCTGAATCGCGGCGCCCTCGCGCAAAAATTCCGGATTTGAGGCGACCTGGATGTCGGCATCCGGCCGCTTTTCGCGCAGGATGTTTTCGATTTCGTCGCCCGTACCCACTGGCACCGTCGATTTGGTGATGACGACGGCACTGCCGGCAAGCAGCGGCGCGATCTCCCGAACCGCGTCGTAGACGAAGCTCAGGTCGGCATGCCCGTCGCCGCGACGCGACGGCGTGCCCACCGCGATGAACACCGCCTCGGCGTCGCCGACGTGGGACGCTTCGGCCGCGAATTCGAGCCGTCCCTGCCGCATGTTGAATTCGACGAGGTCCGCGAGCCCGGGTTCGAAGATCGGGATTTCGCCGCGGCTGAGCGCTGCGATCTTCTTCGCATCCTTGTCGATACAGGTCACCTGGTGACCGAAATCGGCAAAGCAGGCGCCGGAAACGAGGCCGACATAGCCGGCGCCGATCATAGTCACGCGCATTGGTGTTCCTGCGTCATTTCAAGATTCGATTGGAGCTTTTCAGTTCGATCCAAGCCCGCTGCCGATGGAAACGGCGTCCCCGTTCCGCTCATCCTGGCTCGGCGCGGTCGCGGTCGTTGCGCTGCGGCGTATCAGCGAAAGCCCGCGGCGGCCAAACAGCGCGATCACAAGCCCTCCATAGACCAAGCCGCCGATCAGCATCAGCAGCGCCAGTTCCGATTCGTTGCGAAACCTGGCCCACGAGGATAACAGAGCCGTGACAAAGGGAACAGCCGTCAGCAAGACGACCCCGAGCACGACGGCCGCCGCCGCGAGCTTGGCGAGCGAGGCCTTAAGTTCCGCGTCGGACGCGAAAACGCGCGATCGCATGGCGAGATACAGGACCAGAATGAAGTTGATCCAGGCCCCGATCGACGTCGCCAGCGCTAATCCAACCTGCGCCAGCGGCACCATCAGCGCGACCTTGCAGGCGATATTGACAGCGGTGCCGATCAAGGCAGCCTTGACCGGGGTTGCGGTGTCGCCGCGCGCGAGAAACGGCGCGACGACGCTGCGGATGAGAATGAACGGAACGAGCCCGATCGTATAGGCCATCAGCGTGAGCGCGGCCGCGTGGGCATCGGCGGCGGTAAAGGCGCCGCGCACGAACAAACCCCGCATGATGAAGCCGGGCACCGTCAAGAAGGCGACGACGCAGGGCAATGCGAGAAGGAGCGCAAATTCAATAGCGCGATTTTGCGCCACGTGGGCTCCGGCTTCGTCCCCCGAGGCGAGCCGATGCGTGATCTCGGGAACCAGCACGGTGCCCACCGCGATCCCGATCACGCCGATCGGCAACTGATCGATGCGATCGGCGTAATACAAGGCGGAGATCGCGCCAGCAGATAAAAAGCTGGCGATGATCGTGTCGGCAAACAGCGCCAACTGCGTGCCCGCCGATCCGACTGTCGCCGGCAGAAGCGCCCTGAAGAAATACCGCACGTCCTTGTCCCAGCGGGGCGCGCGGAACCACGTCATGACCCCGGCATGGTAAATATCGCCGCCGACCAAGACGGCCTGCAGAACACCGGATATCAGTACGCCCCAAGCTGCGGCATAGCCGGCACTCGGAAACCAATAGGCCAAGGCAAGGGTCGCCATCATCGCGACATTGAGCAGGATAGGGGCAGCGGCGGCGGCGGCGAATCGATGCAGCGCATTGAGAATTCCGCCCCACAGCGTGACGAGCGTAATGAGCAGGAGATAGGGGAAGGTGATCCGCGTCAATGAAACCGCAAGCGCGAATTGTTGCGGTTCGCGCGAAAAGCCGGGAGCGAGCAATGCGATGGCCTGTGGCGTAAAGAAAAGCGCTAGGGCAAGCAGAACAACTTGCGAGCCGAACAGAAGCGTGAAAATACGGTCGCCGAACTGGCTCGCCGCCGCAGCCCCGCCCTCGGTGCGAATACGCGCATAGGCCGGAATGAAGGCTGCGTTAAAGGCGCCTTCGGCAAAAATGGCGCGAAAATGATTGGGCAGCCGGAAGGCGACAAAAAACGCGTCGGCGACCGGACCGGCGCCGATAATCGCCGCAAGCATGATGTCGCGCAAAAAGCCGGTCAGCCGCGAGAGTAGCGTGTAGCCGCCGACGGTGAGAATCTTGCCGATCATTGGCGCGTCATTAGCATTAATCGCGCGTCGCCGCGAAGGCGCGAAGGCGCGAACGCAGGTGTTGTTGCCATCTTCGGCTGGACCCCGACGCGCGCGGGAATGAGCGAGTTTTAGCGCGCGAGGGCGCGGCGAACGGACTTGACAATCCGATCTTGGACCACCGGCTCGAGATAGGCGTGCATCGGCAGGCTGATCACTTCTTCGGCAAGCCGCTCGCTCACCGGCACGCCGCCGTCGGCCACGGGAAAGTCGCGATAAGCCGGCTGGCGATGCAGCGGTTTGGTGTAATAGATCGCGGTCGGAATTCCTTCCGCTTTCAGCGCAGCCGCCATCCCATCGCGCTGGCCCGGCTTGAGCCGGATGGTGTATTGCGCCCATACCGAGGTCGATTGATTTGCGGTCCGCGGCACGATTGCGATATCGGCGAAGGCGTCCGAATAGCGCGCCGCAATCCGATCGCGTGCCTCAATCTCCTCCGGAAAGATTTTCAGCTTTTCGAGGAGCACCGCCGCCTGGATGGTGTCGAGGCGGCCGGTAATGCCGATGCGCGCGGCTTCGGACCGGTCGGCGCCCTCGCCGTGCAGCCGGATGCTTTTGACCCGCGCCGCCAGGGCGTCGTCGTCGGTGAAAACGGCGCCGCCGTCGCCATAGCAGCCGAGCGGCTTGGCGGGGAAGAAGCTGGTCGTAGTCGCGGTCGCGAGCGCGCCGAGTTTCTTGCCGCGGTAGGTGGCGCCCAACCCCTGCGCCGCGTCGTCGAGCACCGCAAGCCGGTGCGTAGCGGCGATAGCGGAGATCGCATCGTGATCGGCGGGCAGCCCGAACAGATCGACGGGAATGATCGCGCGCGGCTTAAGGCCTAGCCGTTCGGCCGTGTCGATGGCGCGCTCGCAGCTTGCCGGATCGATGTTGAATGTATCCGGCAATACGTCGGCAATGACCGGTGTGGCGCCAAGCAGCGCAACCATTTCCGCCGTCGCGTGATACGTGAAGGAGGGACAGATCACCGCATCGCCGGGACCAACCTGCCAGGCCATAAGCACCATCAGCAGCGCATCGGTGCCGCTGGCGCAGCCAATGGCATGGCGTACGCCGCAGAATGCCGCCAGTTCAGCCTCAAGTATGCGCACTTCCGGGCCCTGAATAAATTGGCAATGCGCCAGCACACGCGCCACCGCAGCATCGATGGCGTTGCCGAGGCGGCGGCGCTGCGCGGCCACGTCGATGAACGGAATCGGCTGCTCTTCCAGCCGGGCATGTTGATTCATGTTCAGCCTTGATTTGCCTGTTGTCGTGCCCGGCAAAAAATTAAGAGATTTCAGCCAACTGCGCGCCGGGGTGTCTTGTGTCGTGATGTTAGAGCCCGCATTGCGCGTGCATCGACGCAGCCAATCGCGATCTCCAGGCTGGCGACGGCCTCTTCGCCAGTCACGGCGGGCGTCTCGCCGGTGCGAATAGCGTTGACAAAGGCGATCATTTCCGACCGCAACGGCTCGGCATAGCCGACCGACAGATGCCGCATTGAATAGCTGCCGTCGGGCTGGAAGCCAAAGCATTCGGTGACCTGCAGCGTTAAAAGGTCGCCGATGAGGTACTTGTCGCGCGTGGCGATATGGACCGTGCGCGCCTTGAATGGCGTCAGCCAGTTCGTGTTGATGTGAGCAAGCACGCCCGACGCGGTGCGGAACTGCAACAGCGCAATATCCTCACGTTCGGCAACCGCGCTTGATGTCTGCGGCTGAATCTCCACAATTTCCGAATCCGTGAACCAGCGGATGAGATCAATGTCATGCACTGCAAGGTCGATGACCACCCCCACATTCGACATGCGCGGAGGAAATGGTCCGACACGAGTGATGGCGATTGAAAGAATGTCCTGATCCTGGATCGCGCGCTTGATCGATTGAACCGCCGGATTGAAGCGCTCGACGTGGCCCACCATCAAGGTGACGCCGGCGCGACGGCTGGCGGCGACAATTGCGCGGCTTTCCTCAACCGTCGAAGCGATCGGCTTCTCGACCATCAGGTGAATGCCGCGGTTGGCGCAATCGATGGCGATTTCGCGATGCAGGTGCGTCGGCGCCGCGATCGTGACGGCATCGATGCCATGGCGCATCAGAGCTTCGGCATCCGCGAACGAGGTGCAACCGAGCGCGCCAGCGACTTGATCGCAGCGCTTGCGATCCGGATCGGCAACGCCGACCAGCTTCACGCCGGGCAGTTCCGCCAGCACGCGGGCATGATTGCTGCCCATGACGCCGACGCCCACCACGCCGACCCGCAAGATACTGTCCCCGCCCAATTTCTCAGGTTCACCCATCTACCGAAGAGCCCCCTGCGCTATTCGGAGCCGACCCCAAGTTTTTCCGTATCATGTCCGAGGCCAAGTAGCGACCGGACAAATGCGATAATCAGTACACAAATTGCTTCATAGGCTTACGCCGATTTTGCCAGCAAATCAGCCCCTGCGAGTAAGCCATTGAAATTACTGAGATTATTTGGCGCCACTCAGAAAAATCACGATCGGCGATAATCGTCTTCGATTCGGACGATATCGTCCTCGCCGAGGTAGCTCCCAGTCTGGACCTCGATCAATTCCAGGTCGATTTTTCCCGGATTCTCGAGCCGATGCTTGGCGCCGATTGGAATGTAGGTCGATTCATTCTCATGCAAGGTCTTGACCTCTTCCCCGATCGTCACGCGCGCGGTACCGCGCACGACGATCCAATGTTCGGCGCGATGATGGTGCATCTGCAAGGACAGCCGGCCGCCCTGCTTCACCACGATGCGTTTGACTTGAAAACGCTCGCCGCGATCGATTGCGTGATAGGAGCCCCAGGGTCGATGCACCTTCAAGTGTTCCTCGGTCACTGCGGGCGCAACTTCCTTAAGCTTCTGCACCACCCGGCGCAAGCCGTCTCCGTCTTCGCGCTTTGCCACCAGCACGGCGTCGTCGGTGGTAACGACGACAAGATTTTCGACCCCGAACAGGGCGACGAGCTGCTTATCGCTCGTCACATAGGAACCGCGAGAATCGACGAATATGACTGATCCCTGTCCGCAATTGTCGAGCGCGTCTCGGCCGGACAATTCCCAGACGGCCTGCCAGGAACCAACGTCGGACCAGCCATACGACACCGGCATGACCGCCGCGCTTTTGGTCCGTTCCATGACCGCGTAGTCGATCGATTTAGCGGTGGCCCGGGCGAACGATTGAGACTCCAGAACGACGAAGCCGAGATCGCTGCCAGCGCGTTCGACCGACTCGGCGACCGCAGCAAGGCTGTCCGGTTCGAACCGCCGGTACTCGTCGAGCAGCAATCCGGCGCGAAACATGAAATTACCGGAGTTCCACAGATAGCCTCCGGCGACATACTGCTCCGCGGTTTTGGCGTCCGGCTTTTCCACAAATTTGTCGATGGCAAAAATATCCGGACCGATCGATACGCCGGCGCGAATATAGCCGTATTCGGTCGCCGGCCGTGTCGGGCGCACGCCGAACGTGACGATGCGATCGGTGGCGGCGGCCCCGGCGGCGAGCCGGCAGACTTTGGTGAAAGCCGCCGTATCCGTGATGACGTGGTCGGCGGCAAGCGCGACGACCAATGGATCGCCGTCGCGTTTGGCTGCAAAGACTGCGCCGGCGGCGATGGCCGGACCGGAGTCGCGCCGCATCGGCTCGAGCATGATGTCGGCTTCGGCGCCGATCGCGGCGAGCTGCTCGGCGACCAGGAAGCGGTATTGATTGTTGGTTACGATCAGCGGACGACCAAAAATGGCCGGATCCGAAACTCTCCGGACGGTATCCTGAAATATCGAATTCGGACCAAACAGCGGCAAAAATTGTTTGGGCCGACCTTCGCGCGACGCCGGCCAAAGCCGCGTGCCGGCGCCGCCGCACATAATCAAGGGTATTATAGTTTGAGCCAAAGGTTTACCTATAACGGAATGACCGTAACTGGATTACTTGTAATAGGACCGCCTGCGGCGGGATGACCTGCCTCGGATGATAGAAGAAAACGGGACGCGACGCATGCGGATTAGAAATTCTACGAGTTTCCTGGTAGGGCCATAATGGCGAGCAGGAAAGAACATCCTCGTTTCACGCAGCGGATTTGCTATTTTCGCCGCAGAATGCGTCCCGCCACCGCATCAAGCTTTTTGAGCAGTTTCGGATCGCGCGCCTTCGGCGCGGTGATGATTGCGTTGTCGAGGGCGCGGTCGCAGCCGATTGGACAGGGCTCGTGCTCACGCGGGAAATCCCGGGCGAGGCGTGCCACCAGATGCGTGGCCTTTTCGGCATTGGCCGTCAGCACCTTGATGATGTCTTGCACAGTGACCGCATCGTGGTCGGGATGCCAGCAATCGAAATCGGTCACCATGGCGACCGTCGCGTAACAGATTTCCGCTTCCCTGGCGAGCTTGGCCTCCGGCATATTGGTCATCCCGATCACCGAGTAGCCGAGTTTTTTATAAGTGAGGCTTTCGGCGAGCGTGGAAAATTGCGGCCCCTCGATGCAGACATAGGTGCCGTCGCGGACGACAGCGATGCCTTCGGCCATCGCCGCCTCGGCGATATGGATGCGCAGCCGCGGCGATACCGGGTGCGCCATCGAGACGTGCGCGACACAACCCGTGCCGAAAAACGAACTGGCTCGCCTAAAGGTGCGATCGACGAATTGATCGATCAGAATGAAAGTGCCCGGCGGCAGATTCTCCTTGAACGAGCCGCAAGCCGACAAAGAGACAAGGTCGGTCACGCCGGCGCGTTTGAGCACGTCGATGTTGGCCCGATAGTTGATATCGGACGGCGAATGGCGGTGACCTTGGCTATGTCTGGATAGAAAGACCACCGGCAGGCCGGCGATCTCGCCGATCCGCAACGGCCCAGAGGGCTCGCCCCAAGGGCTTTTGATTGTCCTTGATCGGACCTTTTCCAGGCCGGGAAGATTGTAGAGGCCCGAACCGCCCATGATGCCGAGCACCGCTTTGGTCATGCAAAATGACGCCTCGCGTTTGCGATGGAAAAGCGAAGGCTATGAAAAGCGAAATGAAGGGCGATCACTGCCTGGCCAGTTCCGTTGGCGCGGAAAAATTGGGCACGGCCTCGCGTAGCACGCCGTAAATCGCGGCGCGCTCGCCGGTATCGAGATCGCGCTTGAGCTTTTCAAGCCATCCCTGAACGACCTCGAGCGAGGGACAGACCGGCGCCGCAGCGACCACGCCCTCTATCCCGATAGCGGAGGTCGGCTCCTCGCGGGCGAATAAAATCTCGTTGAGCCGCTCGCCAGGACGGATTCCGGTAAAGACAATGTCGACGTCGCGGCCGGGTTCGAGTCCGCTCAAGCGAATCATGCGCTCGGCAAGATCGACGATCTTGATGGGCGAACCCATATTGAGCACGTAGACGGATGTGCCGGAGCGCGCCGCGGCAAGCGCATGGCTTGCCGCAGTGATAACGAGGTCGCAGGCTTCGCGGATGGTCATGAAATAGCGCACCATGTCTGGATGCGTCACGGTGACCGGACCGCCGGCTTCGATCTGAGCCTTGAATTTCGGGACAACCGAGCCGTTGGAAGCTAACACATTGCCGAAGCGCACGGCGATCATGCGTATCGGCGGCCCGCCTCCGTTGCTGTGATTTCGGTCGGCATCCAGCGCCTGGCAATACATTTCCGCGAGCCGCTTGGTCGCACCGAGCACCGAGACCGGATCGATCGCCTTGTCGGTCGAAATCATCACCATTGCGTCGGCATCGGCATTGCGCGCGGCGTCGGCGACATTGACCGAGCCGAAGACATTGGTCTTGATGCCCTCTTCCCAATCGCGCTCCAGAAGAGGCACATGCTTCAGTGCGGCGGCATGGAAAACCAGATTCGGCTTGGCGTCGGCAACCAGCTTGAAAATTCGCTCGCGATCGCGGATATCGGCAATACGGCCATCGATCCTCGTCGCGCTCGACTTGGCCGCGAGCCGTTCAAGAACGGCGTGCAGCGCCGGCTCCGAATTCTCGATGACCAACAGTCTGTCGGCGCCGAAAGTGACGACGCGGTCGCAAATTTCGGAGCCGATCGAGCCGCCGCCGCCGGTGACGACGACGGTCTTGCCTCGAATAAAATGTTCAAGACGCTGGTAGTCGATTTTCACGCTTGGGCGCAGCAACAGATCCTCGACGTTGACGGGGGTCAGCCGCAGCGCTTCCTCGCCGCCGCCTAGCGACGGCATGCGACTTGCCGCAAGGCCCAGACGCCGCGCCAGCATCAGCATCGTTTCCGGATGCAGTTCCGGTTCAAGGGCGCTCGGCGTCAACACCAGCCGGCTGACGCGAATGCCTTGCGACCTCAAACTGACGACGGTGGCATCAAGATCGGCAAGGAAGCCGCGCACCGGCACATCGCGTACCGCGTGATCCTGGTCGGCCGAGGATGGCGAGAGAATTCCGACCGGCAATATATTCCTGACCGCTCCGCTCTCGATCGCGCGCAGCAGAACTTCCACGTCAGCGGCGCGGCCGACGATAAGCGCCGGCATCGCATCGGGCCCCTTGGTGTGCTGCTCGGTCCGTGACAGCCGGAATAGGCGGTAGGCGATCCGCGGGCCGCCCAGGAAAAACATCTGTAAAAACCAATAGAGCGCGATGGTGACTTTGCCGAAAAAGAACGTGCCGAAGAGCGTCGGATACAAAAGAATGTAATCCAGCACGAGCAGCGAAACCGCGAGCACCGTGACCGCTCGAAAGATATTGCGCAGGTCTGGGAGCGAAGCAAAACGCCACTTCGCCATGTAAAGATGGAAATACCAGTAGACGATGCCAGCATAAGCGACATAGCAAGGCAGGATGATCAGCAGCCAATGATAGCGTATTTCCAGGCCGCCATTTTCGCCATTCTCGAACCGAACATACAGCGTCGCGAGCATCGCCAGCGCCGTGACGACGAGGTCGTGGACGACGATCAGAAACCGGCGCGGGTTACGCAAAAATCCCCTCATGACGTCATTATAGTCCACGCAACAGGGCAAGAATAAACGTTATGTGCCGACACCTTCACTGCCCGTGATATTCCTTATACCAGGCAACGAAATTCCGCACGCCATCCTCGATGGACGTGGCCGGACGAAAGCCGACATCGCGCATGAGATCGTCGACGTCGGCGCGGGTCTCGGGTACGTCTCCCGCCTGCATCGGCAAAAGCTCGATCTTGGCTTTACGGCCGAATTCTTTCTCCAATAGCTCGACGACGCGCGGAACTTCGACGGCGCGATTGTTGCCGATATTGTAGATTCGCCACGGCGCGGTGCTGCTCGCCGGATCGAGCTCGCCACCTGGCGGCGCGGCGCTCTTGACCGGAACTCTGTAAATGACACGCTCCAGCGCCTCGATAACGTCGTCGATATAAGTGAAATCGCGCCGCATGCGTCCCTGATTGAACAGCCGGATCGGCTGACCTTCGCTAATGGCTTTGGCGAAGACGTACATCGCCATGTCGGGACGGCCCCACGGGCCGTAGACCGTAAAGAAGCGCAAGCCCGTGGCCGGCAACTCATAGAGATGGCTATAGGCATGGGCCATGAGTTCATTGGCCTTTTTCGTCGCCGCATAAAGACTGATCGGATGATCGACATTGTCGTGTACGGAAAACGGCAAGCGTGTGTTGGCACCATAGACGGAGCTGGAGGAGGCAAACACGAGATGGCCGGTTTTACGGTGCCGGCAGCCTTCCAGAACATTGAGGAAGCCGGCGAGATTCGCATCGAGATAAGCGTAGGGGTTTTGCAGCGAGTAACGCACGCCGGCCTGCGCGGCAAGATGTACCACCGGCCCGAACGCGCCGTCGCGAAAAACGGTCTCTACGCACTTACGATCGGCGAGATCGATCTTATGGAAGCTGAAGTTGCCGAACCGGCTTAGAACGGCCAGACGCGCATTCTTCAACGCCGGGTCATAATAGTCATTGACGCTATCGACGCCCACGACGGCACGACCCTGCTCCAGGAGTCGGCGAGCCAACGCAAAGCCGATGAAACCCGCGGCACCAGTTACTAAGATGGCATCATGCGCCATCGGCGCTCCCCGCGTCTTGTCTCGTATTGGTAAGCCGTCGTCACCTTATAGTCGCCAAAGCTGGACGTGGCTGGGACATTCGGCACGATCGAGTTGCGATTTCACGTCGCAAACGATGCCGCCACCGTCTCGCAAAAGCCGCGTCATAAGCCCCCAGCCGCCACGAACGAAGGATTCGTGCGCCACGGCGAATATCACCGCATCCGCCGGACGCAGTGCATCCATGAGCGTCAGGTCGATGCCATATTCGCGTTTGACCTCGCAAGGATCGGCAAGCGGATCGTGGACCTGCACCGGCAGACCGAAGGACCGCAGCCCCTCGACGATGTCGCCGACTTTGGAATTGCGGATATCCGGCACGTTTTCCTTAAACGTCATGCCGAGAATCGTAACCGCCGCCGCGGCACCTTTGCGTTTCAGGAGCCGCCGGACGCATTCATGCGCGATGCGCTGGCCGACGTTGTCATTGATCCTGCGGCCGGCCAGAATCACCTGCGGTTCGTAGCCGGCCTTCTCGGCGCGATAGGTCAGATAGTAGGGATCGACGCCGATGCAGTGACCGCCGACGAGGCCCGGCGTGAATTTCTGGAAATTCCATTTGGTGCCCGCCGCGGCCAGCACATCGCCAGTATCGATGCCGAGACGTTCGAACAATGCCGAAAGCTCGTTCATGAACGCGATGTTTAGATCGCGTTGGGTGTTCTCGATGACTTTCGCCGCCTCCGCGACTTTAATCGACGGCGCGCGATGTATGCCGGCTTTGACCACCGATCCATAAACCTCGGCGATAATCTGCAGCGTTTTTTCATCTTGTCCGGCAACGACCTTGGTGATGGTTTCGAAGCGATGTTCTTTGTCGCCAGGGTTGATGCGCTCCGGCGAATAGCCGAGCGCGAAGTCGCTCCCGCAGCGCAGACCTGAGGCCCGCTCTAAGATCGGCGCGCAGTCTTCCTCCACCGCGCCGGGATAAACGGTTGATTCGTAAACGACGATGTCGCCGGGCTTGAGGAAGCGGCCCACGGTTTCCGAGGCCCTGTAGATTGCGGTGAGATCGGGGCGATGCGACGCATCGATCGGGGTTGGCACTGTGATGATGTAAAAATCCGCCTGCGCCAGCGCCTGCGGCTCGCTGGTATAGACGAGCGTTGGATGCGCAAGCTCCGATTTTTCTACCTCACGCGTGCGATCGACACCGGCGCGTAACTCTTCGATGCGCACTTGATCGATATCGAATCCGACCACTGCCGCGCCCGAACGCGCGAATGCGACGGCCACGGGGAGCCCAACATAACCTAGCCCAATCACGGCAAGCTTACGTTGATGCGCCATCATGCCTCCATTGGCCGATGCAACCGGATGCGAGGCCGAACGACTTTTGATGTTAGGTTCGCGGATAACAATTTCATTGGGGAATTTGCCGGAGATTGAGCAACAGAGCGGCGCGGCGCACCATACATGTCCGGCACTGCCGGCGACAATGACGTCAGATTTGTGGATCGCTCTCCGGCACCTGTTGTGACGGTGCAAACAAAAACCCGAACCACGCTACAGCACCCGGCAGCGAAGCCAGAATACTGGCAAGGCCGAAATACATCGAAAACACCAGTGCTCGTTCCGGGGTCAATCCGTAATTGCCGAACAAGGACACCATCGCGAGTTCGCGCAAGCCCCAACCGCCGACCGTAAAGGGAACGAGCGCTACTCCCACCATCACCGCAAAAAGCACGGCGGCGTCCGCAGGCGACAATGCGAGCCCTTGCGCCCGGCCGAGCGACCAAACCGCCGCGATCGTCAGCGCATGGATGAGACAGCCGACACCCAGGATCGTGGCGCCACGGGGCCCAAGTACCGCCATGCGAGCGCTATCGAAAAATTTCTCGATCCAGCGGCCCTGCCGCCAGCGTGTCAATGCGCGGCCGATGCGCGGGCCGAGCAGAAGACAGAGAATGCCCACGGCTATCATGACGACAAGCACAAAGACGATTTTGCCGCGATCGGCGCCAAATACGCCAAGGCTCGACGGCAAAAGCAAAATTGCGACGGTATATGCCAACAAAAGCCCGATCCCGACGCAGCGGTCGATGACCACGCTGATAGTCGCGTTGCGCCAATCATTGCCGAAATGAACGAGAAACCACACGCGCACGCCGTCGCCCGCAACCATGGGCAAAATCTGACCGAAAAATTGTCCGATGGCGGCCGCCACGCTCATCCAAAATAGCGTCAATTGATTGCCGCGCATCCTCAAGACTTTGGCGATCTGCAGCCACCGCAGCCCGACGAGCGGCATTTGCAGCGCGAGCAAAAGAACTGCGATCGCCGACCAGAACGGATCAAGGCCGGGGAGAGTACGCCGCAGCTCCGCCATATCGATGTGACCAAACAAATACCAGAAACAAACGAGCGTAAAGATGATCTTGAGCGCCAAAAAGGCGCCTTGTCCTTTCGTTAGGTTCCGAACCGACGGAAATGCGGCTTCGCGGCTCAACGTCTGTCTCTTACAGTTTTGGCGGGAAAGATTTGCCGATGAGAAGCGTGCACGGTCTTGTAAATCGAGCAAAACGCGAGATCAACTCGGCGTGGCGCCGCGGTCGCGAGTCGAGCTCGCAACGGCCGCGGAAATCGTCAACGACAAAGTTGTGAAGACCGCAAGAAGGGATTACTGAGGATCAATCGCTCCACGAAAGAAGGCCGAGAATGTGCGGCATTGCTGGATTTTTGACCGGCGTCTCGAACCAGCCATCTCGCGAACTCGGCGAAGTTTCGTCGGCGATGGACGTCTGTTTGCAACGCCGCGGACCCGATGATCACGGCGTCTGGATCGACGAAGAAACCGGCGTCGCACTGGTTCACCGCAGACTGTCCATCCTCGATCTATCGCCCGCCGGCCATCAGCCAATGATTTCGGCCGATGAGCGGTTTGTTATCGTCTACAATGGCGAAGTCTACAGCTATCAGCCAATCGCGGCCGAACTTGCCGCGGGCGGACTTAAGTTCCGCGGCCACTCCGATACCGAAGTCATCGTGAATTCGTTCGCCGTGAACGGCATCGAGCAGACGCTCAAGCGAATGATCGGGATGTTTGCCATTGCGCTGTGGGATCGGCGCGACCGCACGCTCACGCTTATTCGCGACCGGCTTGGCATCAAACCGCTTTATTGGGCGAAATTCGGCAAGCTTTTTCTGTTCGGTTCGGAACTGAAGGCCCTGCGCGCGCACCCCGGCTGGACTGCGCAAATCGACCGCAATGCGGTCGCCGCATATATGCGGCACAATTACATTCCGGCTCCGCATACGATTTATCGAGGCGTCTATAAGCTCGAACCGGGGACGATCCTTGCACTGCCGTGGCAAGGCGAGCCGCAAATCTCGCGGTTTTGGGATGCGCGAACGATGGCTCACAGCGGCATGCTCTATCCGCTTGACGGGGACGATGCCGAACTGGCCGAACAGTTGGAAGCGCTGCTGCAGGACGCGGTTTCCCGCCGCATGATCGCGGATGTGCCGCTCGGCGCCTTCCTTTCCGGCGGCGTCGATTCGTCGACGGTCGTCGCCATGATGCAAAATGCACGGCTCGGCAAAGTCAGAACGTTTTCGATCGGCTTCGATCTTCCTGGATATAACGAGGCGCACCATGCGGCCGCCGTGGCCCGTCATCTCGGCACGGATCATACCGAACTCACGGTAACATCGGGCCAGGCGCTCGACGTGATCCCGCAGCTGCCCGAATTTTATGACGAGCCGTTCGCCGATTCCTCACAGATTCCCACTTATCTGGTTTCGGCAATGACGCGCAAATACGTGACGGTGGCGCTATCGGGCGATGGCGGCGATGAGCTATTTGCCGGCTACAACCGTTACCAATTGACCCAGCGTTTCTGGCGGGCGCTGTCGTTGATGCCGCGCCCTTTGCGCAAGGCTGCGGCGGCGACAGTGACGGCGGTACGGCCCGATCACTGGACGTCACTCGTCGCGTCGCTGTTGCCTTCACGCCTGCTTCCGCCGCAGTCCGGCGACAAGCTTTACAAATTCGCCTCGGTATTGAGGCTCGACAGCGCCGATGCCCTCTATCGCCGGCTCGTTAGCCACTGGGAACCATCGGAGATCGTGCTCGATGCGCACGAGCCGCCAAGCATTATCGACGACAGGGCACTAGACACGGAGTTTCCGGATTTACTCGCGCGGATGCAGTTTCTGGATCTCGTGACCTATTTGCCGGACGACATTTTGACCAAGGTTGACCGCGCCAGCATGGCGGTGGCGCTGGAAGCGCGCGTTCCACTGCTGGATCACCGCGTCGTGGAGTTTTCCTGGCGATTGCCTCGCGATACGAAGGTGCGGAACAACACCAGCAAGTGGATTCTGCGCCAAGTGCTCTACCGTCATGTTCCGCCAACGCTGATCGAAAGGCCAAAGATGGGGTTTGGCATTCCTCTCGGAGAATGGCTGCGCGGACCGTTGCGCGATTGGGCCGAGATGTTGCTAAACGAGCAGCGGCTGCGCGAAGCCGGATTGCTAGACCCGGGTACAGTCCGCCGCTTTTGGCAGGAGCATCTCGAAGGCGGGCGCAACTGGCAATATTTGCTTTGGAACGTGTTGATGCTTGAGGCCTGGCGCGAGCGTTGGGCGTGATCTTTCGGGCAGACCTGATATTTCCGGTCATATTGAATTATTGGCCATTCCATATTCCGCCATCGATGGACTGCGATGAGACGTCGGCGCGTCATCCGCCAGAACTTCAACAATCGGCCGTGCATCTGGCTCGCACATGGCACGGTAAAGCTTCTCGTAACGAACGACGCATTGCTCGAGCGAAAATCGCTGCGCGATGCGCTGGCGCGCCGCCTCGCCAAGGCGGCGGCGCAAAGCGGGATCGTTTGCGAGGCGTATCAAAGCGGCAGCCAAGGCACGCGGATTGCGAGGCCGCACCAGAATTCCAGACTCGCCGTCCACAACCGCGTCGAGATTGCCGCCGACCGCTGTCGCAATCACGGCAAGCTCTGCCGCCATGGCCTCAAGCAAGGCATTGGAAAAACCCTCCTCATGCGAGGGCAGGACGAAAATGTCGCCCGCGGCGAGCAACCCCTCCGCTGCGGCTTGTTCACCGAGCCACATCACGTTCGAGGCGATAGCCAAAACCTCGGCTCGCCGCTTCAGCCCCTCGCCTAGCCCCTCGTCGCGACCGATCGCAAGCAGGCGCCAAGGCTTCGGTAAACTGTCCTTCACCAAACCCAGTGCGTCGATAAGATCGCGATGTCCTTTATAGGCGATGAGATTGGCGATAATGACGATCACCAGTGCATCCTCGCCGATATTGAGCTCGCGCCGTACGCGCAGCCGATCGGCCGGAGCGATCGGCGGCGGGAGTTCGATGCCATTGTGAATGAGTGCAAGTTTGCTTTCGTCCCCGACTTCCGTCGCGAGCTCATCAAGGACGGCTTGGGAATTTCCGATCAGACCGATCGTCCGGCGGTGAACAAGCCGCTCGGCGTGCCGCAGCAGCGGATATTTCTCCTGATAGGTCGCCAGCGATCGCCGGCTCATCAGCCGCCGGCGATGGCCGGCCAGTTCCGCCGCGATCGAGCCAAACAGGTACGGCCGCGGCAAAAAGAAATGGACGACGGCCGGCCGCTCGCGGCGAAGAAAGCCGGCAAGCGCGAGCGTCGCCCGCGGCCAATGCAACAACGCGCTGCACCGCGGCCCTTCTATGCGGAGGCCATGAAGCGCCAGCTCGGCTTCTAAGGGCCCTCCCCGCTCCATGGCATAGATGGTGACGTCGATGCCGCGCCGCTTCAGCGCTGGCATAACGCGCGCGAGGTGTCGCTCGGCGCCGCCGATATCGAGACGGGATGTGACGATTGTCACCCGCGGCGTCGCGCGCGCTGTTGCGGGCAAAATGAATATTCCGGTTTTCAATCGGTTCCGCGCCGATAGACGTATTCGTTACAGCCAGAACCAAAAAAGCCGATCGAAGTGGGATGCACTATCGCCAGCACTTGTCGAAAGCCAAGTTGCTCGACCAGCTTGTCGAATTCATCTGATCCAATTGATTCGTACGGAAACCCACCAAGCCAATCACGCACGTCGTGTGTAAAGTCCATGCCTCGATTGCCTGAATAATTCGACACGTAGCTTGCGAAATCGCGCCGTACCAATGTGAACGCAGCTCGCAGCAGTCCGACATAGAGGGCACGAGCGCGCGCCTGCATAGTCTCCGAAGCCCGGCAATACCAACGCTTTTCCAAAGTCCAGAACCAGCATAAGGGCGTTTTTTGGTAGAGCGCCAAGGCTAAGCTACCGCCTGGCATAACGAGTTGCGCAGCGTTTTCAATCGCCTTACGCATAGCGCCGGTGTGATGCAAAACGCCCCAGGAATACACGACATCGAACTGACCGAGTTTTTTCAAAAAGGTGCTGTCGAGAATCGAGCCGGGTTCAACCCGCCAATTCGGATCATCCGGAAAGAACCGGTCGCGCAACATCGCCGTGCAGTTGACCGCTTGCGGGTCATAATCGAACGAAACGACATGAGCACCCAGGCGTCGCGCGGCTAAAGAACTTAGGCCGCTGCCGGATCCAATATCCAGGAATCGAGTTCCGTCCAGACGCTCACAAGACAACAGCCACTTCAACGATTTTTCAGCTTCGGTAATGCGCACATCGTTGAGCTGGTCCAGGAAGGAGCGCCAATTTGCGCCGAACTGGAACCGCTGATCAGCCGCGGTCTGACCCGCATCGGCTGCATCCAAAGGCCATCCTTGCATCGGCTTCTTCACCTGGCGATGCCTCTGCTACCCGAGGTTCACATCAGGACAGCACGCCGCGTTGCTGCATAAATTGGATGATATGGTCGGCGAGATCGTTCGCACTCCTATTGAGGGCGTCGAGAGTCAACTCAGGATTGCTCGGCTTTTCGTACGGTGAATCCAGGCCGGTAAAATTGCGTAAATCGCCGCGCCGCGCCTTCTTGTAAAGCCCCTTGGGATCGCGTTGCTCACAAATTTCGAGCGGCGTGTCGACGAATATCTCGATGAATTCGTCCGGTCCCACCAGTTCGCGCGCCATCTCTCGCTCAGCGCGGAAAGGTGAAATGAATGCGACCATTGTGATCAGGCCGGCTTCGACAAAGAGTTTGGCAACTTCGGCAACCCGGCGAATGTTCTCGACGCGATCGGCTTCGGTAAACCCAAGATCGCGATTGAGCCCGTGGCGGACGTTGTCGCCATCGAGCACGAACGTATGTTTGCCAAGCGCATGGAGCTTTTTCTCCAAAATGTTGGCGATTGTGGATTTGCCGGCACCGGATAAACCGGTGAACCAGAGCATCGCCGGCCTGTGCCCGTTCAGTCGTTCACGCGCTGACTTGGTGACTTCGAAAGATTGGAAATAGGTATTGGCGGCGCGGCGGAGCCCAAAACGGATCAGACCGACAGCGACGGTAGCGTTAGTATGCCGGTCGATTAGTATGAAACTGCCCGTAATCCTATTTTCTTCGTAGGGATCGAAGCTCAGCGGCTCAACCGTGGCGACGTTGGCGAAGGCAATTTCGTTGCGGTGCAGTTCTTTAGCGGCCAGGTGCTCCAGCGTCTCGATGTCAACCCGATATTTCAATTCGGTGACCATCGCGCCAACCCTCTGCGCGCCGGCTTCGAGCAGGTATCCCCGGCCGGGAAGGAGCGGGGCGCCCGACAACCAGATGAGATGCGCGGCGAAAGCGTCGGCACGCTGCCGCGGCGTCTCGAGCGCAGCGGCTATATCGGTTCCCGAGCGATCGACTGCGTCCGCCAGCATAGCGGCGATGGCATCGGATTTAGCCTCGCCCTTGGCGACTGAATTGCAGGCAAACTCAGCTGCGACCTGGCGAAGCAAATAAAACGCTTCCCTATCGAGGCTGCGCGGGTCGCTTGGTTGCAGTGGTTTGTTCAAGTGATCGTCTCCGTCTGAATGGCCCCATATTGCAGCTTGATCCAGTCGCGGTACGCGCCACTCTGGATCGCTTGCCACCATCGTTCGTTGGCTAAATACCAGTCGACCGTACGGTGCACACCGTCTGTAATCGTGGTCGCGGCGCGAAAACCTAGCTCCCCTACTAGCTTTTCGGCGCAGGTGGCATAGCGTCGATCATGGCCGGGCCGATCCTTGACGAATGTCAGCAGCTGGCGCGTGCTGCCGCCGTTGGCTGCGGGACAGCGTGGGAAGCGCGCTGCGAGAATCTTTTCGGCGGCAAAGCGACGATCGATTTCGTCACACACGAGACCGATCAGATCAATGTTCGCCATCTCGGCGCCACCGCCGATATTGTAGGTCTCGCCAAGGCGCCCACGTCGCAGCACAAGCGCGATGCCAGCACAGTGGTCCTCCACGTAGAGCCAGTCGCGAATGTTTCGACCGTCGCCGTAGATCGGCAATTTCTCGCCGGCGACGGCGTTGACGATCATGAGCGGAATGAGCTTTTCCGGAAATTGGTAGGGGCCATAATTGTTTGAGCAATTTGAAATCGTCACCGGCAGACCATGCGTGTGCGCATAGGAACGAACCAGGAAGTCGCTGGCTGCCTTGCTCGCCGCGTAAGGCGATTTCGGATCGTAACGGCTAGCTTCGGTAAACGGCGGATCGTCGGGTCCCAGCGAGCCGAAAACCTCGTCTGTCGATACATGATGGAATCGGCGGCCGGACATCGAAGATTTCCAGGCGGACAAAGCGCTTTCCAGCAATGTGTGTGTGCCGACGACATTAGTCCGCACAAAGACGCCGGATGAAACGATGGAGCGGTCGACATGGCTTTCCGCCGCAAAGTGCACCACAACATCGAAATCGTGGCGGCGGAATAGCTTTTGCAGCAGCTGGGCATCGCAGATATCACCATGGACGAACTCGAAATGTCTATCTCCCTCGATTGAGTCGATGTTGGACCTGTTACCGGCATAAGTCAGTGCATCGAGCACAACGATCGAGTCGTTCGGGTGCTGCCGGTGCCAATGCAGGACGAAATTGGCACCGATGAAGCCTGCGCCGCCCGTAATCAAGAGCTTCGACATTGCGCGGCTCAGCCCCGGTTCGCGGTTTCGAGCAGCGCCACAGTCTCGCCAACGCCGCGTCGGAGATCGCCGCTAAAGGCAAAGCCGTGATCAAGCAAGCGCACGCAAGAGACCTCGTATGATAGCTGATTCATGATCGGATTATTGACAAAGGACATTTGCAGGTCGGGCACGAATTCGCGAATGCAATCGACGATGTCGTGCACCGTCGCGTTGAGCGTAAGCACGTTGTAGATGCGGCCGTCAAACAAGTCTTGTCTTATAACAAAAGCAATGGCGCGAATCGCGTCGACAAGGTCGAGATATGGTCGTTTCTGATGGAACGCGGTCTTCCAGATAGCAAGCGGCTGCTTCATCACCGCCTGCCAGCAGAACTTGTTTACGGCAGTATGATAGCGCATGCCCACGGACGCCCCGAAAATAGTGCCAAATCGGAATACGACTGCGCGGAGGCCGTCGTGCTTCGCCAGCGATTGGACCAAATCCTCCTCTTTGAGCTTGGTTTCCGCGTAGGGACTTTGCGGCTTCAACTCTTCGGGCGCGCAGTCTTCCGACACGAGCGCATTTTGCGTGCCGTAAACGCTGGTTGACGATAGATGAACTAGTCGAGCCCCCCCTGCCAGGCAGGCGGCGGCAACTTTCGCGGTAGCTTCGAAATTATTGGCCTCGAGTTCGGCAGCGCGATCGAACGTACCAGCGGCATCGGTAATTGCGGCAAGATGCACAACGACATCGGCGCCGTCGAACAACGCTCTCAAATCGTTTTTTCGCACATCGGCTTCGACGAACTGGTAGCGGCCGATCACCGGAAGATCGAACAACGACGGATAACGCTGCGTCATCATATTATCGACCATCACGATCGCAGCATCGGGAAAATCGAATGGCAATTGTCGGATCAGCGCTGATCCGATGTGGCCGAGCGCGCCGGTGACGACGATCTTCATACTTGGACGGACCCGCGAAACGACAGGAACTCCGCATAGTCCCGGATGTAATCGTGCTGTTCGTAGGGTCGATCGCAAAGTACTGCGACCACCGAGCCGTCGTACGGAAAGATCACGGTATTCCAAATTCCGGACGGTACCAGGAGCGCTCTATCGC
>Ga0187780_10000100_pt1 | contig 66978 bp, 73 predicted proteins | sample 1015_Q2_SP10_20__FD_132429 | JGI IMG/M metagenome (GOLD analysis project Ga0187780, IMG submission 132429) | Tropical peat soil microbial communities from peatlands in Department of Meta, Colombia - 1015_Q2_SP10_20_MG | ecosystem: Environmental > Terrestrial > Soil > Wetlands > Peat | place...
AGCTTGTAGACCCGATCGCCGGCGAGAAATACCTGCGACATGTGCGTCTCGTGGCGCGTGACCTGCGAAACAGGCGGCCGATAGGCATCGCCCTGCGTCAAAAACGCGATCTTGTCGGCGAGGGATGGCGCGACGGGTGGTAACGGCCCTCTTGCGACGTCCAATAGGCTGGTCTCGGCCGGCATGGTTGAAGATTAATGCTCAAGAACCGGCGCCAATTGATGCGGATCAAACCCGGTTTTCTCTACAGGTCCTCGTTTCTCTCTAGAGTCCCTGGCCAGCAGTGGCAGGCAGCTTATCATCAAGTTTTTTGCAGTCTAATCTCGGCGCCATTGAGTTCGTCGATCACACTTTCGTGCATCGAGTCCATAAGGGCGCCGATGCTGGTCGCCTTCGCAGCGCATTGCTCTCGGATTTTGACCCAAACATCGGCAAATGCGGCGCCGAAACTGGCATTGTCGTCGATCTCGTAGACGGCCTGATGCAGCCTTCTACCCGCCTTGATGATTTCGAGTTTCACCTTCATTGCTATGTTCCCAGTGAATCTTTACGAAAGTTTCTCTCGCCGTATTGGCAATTCTCGGAAAGAAGGACACACAAATAGACTAAAGGCGCCTTCCCTCCCTACGAGATTAAGCCGATGCTGCGCCGTCAGCAATTTGATTTCGATCAAGCAGCAAGAAATACTTTGGCTACCGTATGATGCGGGCGAGCCTTCCGCGTGGCGAAAATTCCGATTGACGGCGCCGCAAAAAAGATGGTGCCGTCGCGTTATTTACGAGTGCAGGCTCGACGCGGCAAGCGGCAAAGGACCAACCATGAAACGGATACTCATCACCGGCGCGGCAGGACAAATCGGAGTGGCATTGCGTGAAGGCTTGCGCGGCGGTTACCCGCATATTCGTCTTCTCGACATCGCCGCAATGGACAAAGCCGGGGCTGGAGAAGAAATCGTCACCGCGGACATTCGCGACATCGCAGCGATGGAAAAGGCGATGGCCGGAGTCAATTGCGTCGTTCATCTTGCCGGCGCATCGGTTGAGTCGCCATGGGACAAGGTCCTGCCGCTGAACATCGAGGGCTGTTACAACACCTTCGAGGCGGCACACCGCCGGGGCGTCAAACGCGTGATCTTCGCCAGTTCGAATCACGCCGTGGGTTTTCACCGTCGCGAGCGCTTCATCGACAATCAGGTCGTCCCGCGGCCGGACACGCGTTATGGCGTGTCCAAGGTTTTCGGCGAGGCATTGGGCCGGCTCTACGCCGACAAATACGGCTTGAGCGTCGCCTGCCTTCGCATCGGCACGTTCCGTAATCCGGATCGGCCGGCCGATGCGCGTCAGCTTCTGACCTGGATCAGCCACCGCGACATGGTGCAGCTCGTTCGCCGTTGCATCGACTATCCGCACTATCACTTCGTCGTCGTTTACGGCGTGTCCAACAACCTGCGCGGTCGCTGGGACAACACCAATGTCAAATTTCTCGGCTACCGTCCCGAGGATAATTCGGAAGTATTCGCGCCGGAGATTTTAGCCAAAGGGGGAAGGGAAAACGAAATCGCGGCGCAATTCCATGGCGGTTTTTATTGTCCGATGGAATTCGCCGGCGATACGACATTGATCGATTAAACAGGGACGCACCCGAGCTCGCTCGAAATAATCGATTTGGCCGGTCCGGCTTGGATCAAGCGTCATTCGGAGTGATCCAAATGATGATTTGAATCGTATTGGGAGACACGCAATCGCACCGCCGGAAAGATCGCGAGGCCGGAGCATGACTATTCTGCCGTCGCTGGCCGATTTAGGCGAAAGGTTTTCCTGACCGGACCCGATCACGAAGGCCGCGATTGAATGGCTCGTCGGGCAGACCCGGCAGAAGCTCGCCACGGTCGACAACGATGCCGATCGCCGCTTCGCCGCCGAGATGGCAACCTATCCGATAGCGATCGACGTCGCCGCCGCCAATGCGCAGCACTATGAGATTCCGGAGGACTTTTTCGCGCTGGTGCTGGGGCCACAGCGAAAATACTCATGCTGCCTCTACGACACCGGAATTGATACGCTCGTCGAAGCCGAGGAACGCGCGCTTGCGGCGACGGCCGAGCACGCCGACCTCGCCGACGGCCAGCGCATCCTCGAACTCGGCTGCGGCTGGGGCTCGCTCTCTCTGTGGATGGCGCGACGCTACCGGTCGGCCCGGATCGTCGCGGTATCGAACTCGCATTCGCAGCGAGGAAACGCGCAGAAATTCTCTTTATTTTTCAATGTGATTCGCGGGTGAGTCCAATTAAAGTCCAATATCTAATGCTTCGCCACCGTTTCCCAAGGCTTAAGAACCTCTAGCTCTCGCGCTAGAGCCTCTGTGTCGGCATCCTTATCGACAATGCCGCGAACGCCCATAGCGTAGGTTAGATCGCCAAAGCCGTGTGTTCGTCGCTAAGATGACGAACCTGTCGCGTCCATTCGCCGTTGAGCGTCTGACGTTCGGACTGAATAGCGAATATAAGCGAATGACATCGCCAAGCCAAATAGTGCGCCTAACAGCGCAGCATTCAACCACGGAGCCATTGGTATTCTACTGTCCAACGCTTTGATTTCGGCTTCCTCGCGTTGACCTAAGGCATTCACTTTATCGTTCGTATCCGTTGTGATCGCAGACAACTTATCGTCAATGGCGTTTCGGGGGTAAGAGCTTGCTTGCAAATCAGATTTCAGTGCATCCAATTTCTTATCTGCGTCGGCAATCAAAGATGATTTGTTAGCATCCAATTTGTTCTCTGTGTCAGTTATCAAGGACGACTTGTAAGCATCCAATTTCTTATCCAGATCGGCCAAAGACGACTTGTAGGCATCCAATTTATTGTCTGTGTCAGCTATCAACGATGACTTGTGAGCATCCAATTTCTTATCCAGATCGGCCAAGGACGAATTAACGGCATTAATTTTAGCATCGAACTCATTCGCTACGTCGTTGCGTAGAGTCCGTAGCATAGAGTCAATTTCCTCCGAGGAATAAGATTTGACATTTTGGTCTTGTGCTGCCGCTGGAATGACCAGCAACATTAGAATTGCAGATACGCAAAGCAACCGGCGATCCAGCATGATAACCTCCCACGAAAGATGTTCTCGAAAAGTTCAACACCAGTATGTCACGAACGGCATTTCCTTTACCATGGCCCCGCCCGCCGCTTCCCGCCACCGTGGTCCATCGAAACGTGGTAGGGTGTAACCTCGGCTCGGAGAGCAGACCCATGAAGCGACGGCAGTTCATTACGCTGATCGGCGGAGCTGCCACATGGCCGCTTGCCGCACACGCACAGCAATCATCAACCAAAATTCCAGTCGTTGGCGTGCTCTGGCACGCGGGCAGCGCCGAAGAGGAGGACGCTTATCTGAGCGTTCTGGTAAAAGCGTTCAACGAACTCGGATATATCGAAGGCAAGAACATTCATCTGGACCATCGCTTTCCTGCCGAAAAACCAGAACGGTTCCGGGCATTGGCGCAAGAACTGGTCGATGAAAAACCTGACGTAATAATCTCGGTGTCAAGCTTCGGTATGCGCGAGGTTAAGCGGGACACCAGTACGATCCCAACCGTATTTGTGCTTGGGCAAGACCCGGTCCGCGACGGATTTGTCGAAAGTCTGGGCCACCCGGGCGGCAATGCGACCGGCCTCTCGCTCATGACGAACGACTTGAGTGGGAAGCGATTGGAGATATTGAAGGAAGCCGTGCCGAACCTGTCACATGTCGCGCTTCTCGTCGATCCGACTCTTCAATCCAAAGAAAATACAATCAAAGTCCATCAAGTTTCTGCGCAAGCACTCGGGCTTTCGCTTTCGCCTGTCGAAATCGACGCAGCTGACGAGGTTGAGCCGGCTTTTCTGAAGATGGTACAGGATGGGGTGAACGGTGTCGCATTTAGCCAAGGCTCACTGCTGTTCAATCTGCGGGCACGTATTGGTGCGATGGCTCTGTCGTATAAGCTACCGGCGATGACCCACGTCGCCGAGGAGGTGCCGTATGGGTTGCTTTTTTCATATGGGCAGGACTTTCCCGATTTCTTCCGCCGCGCAGCGGTCTACGTGGACAAAATATTGAAGGGCGCAAAGCCTGCCGATCTTCCCGTCGAGCAACCGACTAAGTTCAAGCTGGTTCTTAATCTCAAGACTGCAAAAGCGCTTGGTCTCACCTTTCCGCAGACGCTTATCGTCAGCGCCGACGAGGTGATTGGAGTGTGACGTCGCCACGCCGCTTCCCGCCGCCTTGGTCCGTCGAAAATGTGATAGGGTGTGGTCCTCAGCCCGAAGGGTAGGCCCATGAAGCGACGGCAATTCATCACGCTCATCGGCGGGGCCGCAGCCGCATGGCCGCTTGCGGCACGCGGCCAAGTTACCAAAAGGCGGCCGTTGATCGGCCGGTTGAGTACTGGTTCTAGGGATGTTGTTGCTAGGTACATCGATCAATTTCTCTCAGGCATGCGAGAGCTTGGTTATGTCGAGGGTCAGGACTTCGACATGACGTATGGAATGGCCGATTTCCATGCAGATCGATTGCCCCAAGTTGCAGCGGAGATGGTGCAGCTCGCTCCAGACGTCATTGTGGCAGGGGCAGCGCTCGAAGCCGTGGCCGCAGCAAAAGCCACCACCACAATTCCAATTGTTGTTGGCGCGCTCGCCGATCCAGTTGAACTGGGCTTAATCAAAAGCTATGCGCGACCCGGTGGAAACGTAACAGGGATAATGCCCTACGTGGCCGGTTTACCAACAAAGCAGCTTGAACTTGCACGCGAACTTGTTCCCGGAGCAACGCGCATCGGATTGCTCGACGATGTGACCGACCCAAAAGCTCGCCCACAAAGCAGAGAAATCAAGGCTGCAGGAGAGAAATTGGAAATCAATATTCTACCCGCAGAGGTCCGCACTGCTGCGGATATCGACCAAGCCTACGAAACGTTCTCGACTGGCGGCGCCGAGATTGTCGTCGTTGAACAAAGCAATATGCTGCTCTTTGCCCGTCAAGTCATTGCTGAGGCTGCAGCGGCAAAGAAACTGCCGACGCTGTATGGATATAATGAGCATGTCGAAGCAGGAGGACTTGTTAGCTACGGCGTCAGTCTCGATTGGTGCTTCCACCGAGCGGCATACTTCGTTGATAGGATACTGAAAGGCGCCAAACCGGCTGACTTGCCGGTCGAGTTTCCGACCGAGTTGGAGTTATGGATCAACCAAAAGACTGCAAAGGCGCTTGGCCTCAAAATCCCGCCTACTCTGCTCGTCAGAGCCGACAAGATCATCGAATAAAATTACAACTCGGAACTCTGACCTTACGAGGTGTCCGCGCAAAATTGGGCTTACTGTTCAACCGCGACGAAGCGCGGTGGATCGCGGCAAGCAGAGGCTAAAGCCAGTCCGGGCTTTCGCTCAATCGGCCATGAGCAAGTAGCCATCATAATGGTAGTGCGAAATAGGCGAAATCTTCGCACCCGTAGCGTTGCTTAACCGATTGAAAGTCGAACCAGCCAGTGCGCCCGGCGTCAATGTTCTCATGCAAAGCCAGGCGTCGACACCAATCAGGCCAAACACAGCGACAGTGGCAGCAAACAAGATGATCTTGCGCATGTGACTGCCTGCATTCAAAACTCACTCGTCAACCCGGCAAAATGCAGGCTAACTTGATTCGCAGCGTTGGCGTGTAACCTCCGTCACAGTGCTTCACGTCGCCAAACTGCCGGGCTGTTGCGCAATGCTTGATAGCGCTGCGCCGTGCTGGCAGCAGGGTTGCCAAAATAATGGGGCCTATTTTGATTACTTGTTACAAGTCGAATCTGATTCGAGGGGTGAATGCCAAAGAAAATTCCCTAAAAAGTTTGGAAACGACTGCAGCTCAGTCTGACGTCGTTTAAGTGCGTCATAAGTCTTCGATACACACTCAACTATACTGTCGGGGTAATTCAGCCCGGTTACAGTGTTTTTATACCTGGAGCGGTAAGTCTCTAGGTTGTCTTTGTCGTGATCAGACCAGCCAGCAATGATTGCTTTGTATGCTTCTGTTTGAGCAATCAGTTCTTGAAATGATCTCGGGATTCTGTTGCCAACGATGAGTTGGGAATTGTTTACGATTGTGCTCTCGATGTGCACGTTCAACGGCTGGAATACTGTGCGCATCCAAAGACGCCACTCGGTCACTTGCTCTTCCGACGGCGGTTGCTGCGGATCAAAATAATATCGGCTGTTATTCGGCCAATTGGTGCTGGCAAACTGACGCCAGGTGACATCATTTGCTTGGGTCAATGCAAGGAGCGGGCCGTAGAGTTTTTCGATCTGTTGATTTACGAAGGCTAGTTCGTCTTTTCGAGCACCATCAATGAAGGAAGCAATGTACCCCAGTGCGGCTGGAATGACCGCAATCAACACCCCCGCAACGATTGCTCCCATAAGCGACGATCCAGAGGTTGCTGCCCCTTCACGATCTTTCGATCCCATTGCCGCACCTTTAACGGTTACGCAGATCGTAGCGCATCCCGATAGCCTTCCTACATCGCTAGGCGGCAAGGTCTTTCAACGCCGCAGCGCGCAAGCGCTCACGATCACGTTCGCCTTTGGCTGCGGACTTTAGGATACGTTGGGCGACTTCTGACTTGCGCGTCGTGGCTTGCACTTCTGACGGAAGACTGTTCCAGGCATCGTCTAGAACGCTCCTCAGGAGGGCGATGGTTTCCCGATCAGAACCGAGCACCGTCATGAGTCACCAACTTGCGCAGCCTGCTGCGAGTTCGGGCTGAGAGTAACGGCCCTGCCAGCTTGAGTGAAGCGATACAAGAGGCAGGACCGTCAACTGCTCTTCCGAGGGGCGGACGAGCAGGATCAATGCTCCCAGCAGGCGCTGGCTTTCAATTGACGAAAACTCGGCACGGGAGGGAATTCAGCAAGGCCCTTACGTGGAGAGAAAAGGCCCGACTTTTGTCGGTGTGATGGATGACTAGTGACAGGGCCGTCGAGAGCTTTAGCTTTGAGGCTTACGAACGGCGCAATAATGGCCCCTGGGCCGTATCCTGAGGCGCGGCGGATCGCGGCCAACATGATCTGCCGGAGCGAATCGTTAGGCGCGTCCGAAACTTACATAGCGCCTACTTTGAAATTTGTCGGTTCGACTTCGCCTGTGCCGCCACAAACATCGCAGCGGCGTCGGCCACTTCCGTCGCATTCTTTACAGTTTCCAGTCTTAAAATCGGCGACGGATTCTTTGCCAGTGCCAGAACATGCAGGGCAGGAAGTCGCTCTTTGCCCGTGGCATTTGGGACATAATAATTTTTGAGGCATGGTTCGGTTGACGCCGTGGCTACCAGATATGCTTCGCCGCGAGTTCAATTACGACAGCCAGCACGATGATCAACGCCGCCAGTTGCACCCAATGGTTATTCGCAAGCCTACCTTTGGTTTGAGCGTTCATTGTAAGATTACCTCCCTTAAGGCCGGTCCTTGCTCCCCAGCGACATTTCCGGTTTTCGGATTGACCAAGTGAACTCGCGCACAGATTGTGCAGGTTATGGCCTCAAAAGACTCGTCATCGTCGCCGGTAAGATCGTCGGCGATAAAACCCTGCACGTTGTATCCGGCCACCGGACATCGGTAGATGAAGGCAGCCATTACGTTTCATTTATCGATGTTCGTGCGTAGCGGATAAATACGGATGTTTGCGTAATGTATAAAACATCATCCGCCCGGCCTGCCTGTTGCGCAGGAGGCGCGGGTGCTGCGTGATATCGTATTGCCACCGCCGCCACTCTCGTTCGTCGGTATTATTTTGCGTTGCTGGCTGGGTTCAAAACAGTAAGTGTTATAAGCGCCGCAGTCTATCTCCGAAGAAACAACCTCCGAGGATGGTTCGGATTGAAATCTGGCGATCCGAGATACGGCGAACCGTCTGGATCGATCTCCTCGTGTTGGACAACGACTGTCGGCGGCGGATCAGGATCGAGCAAGTTTTTCAAGTCGCGAACGATCTCGTCGTGCCGTGCCAACAGATTGTTCCGGCGCACGTCGTTCAGAACCGCATGACGGAACGCAGTTTGCTCGCGGGCGTGCTGTTCGATGGCGGCGAGTCGCTCAAACGGCGTAGCAGAATTAGCGTGCTTGCGTGTGCGCTCATGGAGTTCTCGTTGACGTTCAGCGCGCGCTGCCTCTTGTTGTTGTCGTTCTAATTCGGCCCTGTCAGCAGCCTCCGCCGCACGTCGTCGTGCAGTTTCACGTTCCCTAAATGCCGCCTGTTCAGCCTCCGCAGCCGCAATCCGTTCTAGTCGCTTTACATCCGCATCTGGATCGAGAGGCAAAGGTTTGCCACGCATTTCAGCCGCTATGCTGGCGACTATTGCCGGATCGGGCGGCGTTACGTCGTCATTTGTCTCGGTCATCACACACTAGACCTCAGTCCGACTGACTTTCGGTATGCACCAAGTTCCTCCCGGGACATGGCCCCCAAGTTTGGCGGTGGCGAAGGCGGCGGAGTTCCTAGATTGCCACCACGAACCGCTTGCGCAATCATCGCCCTGTCCTCGCTGGCTTGTTCATCAATTATGCCTTTTGCGAACTTGCGCGCATCATCGATGATTTCGTTTTGCAATCTAGCGAGCATGTGCTTTGCGTTGGCGGCGATGTTTGCAACGTCGTAGCGCTGTTGCAATGCGCCGAGTATTCGCGCTTTGTTTGGATCGTTACTAGCTTGCGCTAGCCGATAGGCAATTTCGATTTTGGACATGAGCGCGCGCGCCTCTGCCGGATCGGAATCGCGCAGTTGCCACGCTCTCTGCAACACCGGATCGTGAGCGCGGGCCATTAGCTCACGCTCGACAAACTTTTCCGGCTCGCTCAACGTCGCAGGCATTCGGCCAACGATCTCACGACCAAAGCCAATGAACGATTCGAGTTCCTGTCGTTGATGTTCAGCCGCGCGCATGGCGTTAAGTTCAACATCGCGAGGATCAACGAAATTCGCGGGAAGATCGTTTTTGTTTGCTTCCGCGAGAAGTTTTTCTAGCTCGTCGTCAGTCACCGCGTTAGCATCGGCTTCCGACTCGGCTACGTCATCGCCATTCCCGCTCGTCTCTCTTTCAAACTGGGCGAGAAGCTCATCAAGCCCGTCACTCTCGCTAGCCAACGGCGAAGCCGACGTTTGATCGGGCGTTGCATCCGGTGTGGGCGATGGCGTTTCGGTTTGCGTATCGACATCGCTCATTGGGCAGCCTTTTGTTTGGCGGCCTTAGCGGCCTCGGCAGCCTCCGTCTCCTTAAATAGTTTCCGCTTGAGCCTATCAAATTCGACAGGACTCGCCCGGTCCATGTTGGTTATCTCCGCCGCACGCGTGTCTTGCGCCTTGCGGTCAGCTTCAAGGTCAACCCAGATTTGGGCCTTGCGCCGCTCCTCCGCGAGTTGTTGTTTCTCGTAGTCCGATAGCTCGTTCGTCTTGTCGTTCGTCGTCATAGTCCTGCTCCCCTTGTTGAAAGTGTCAATTACATTGATTGGTCAGATTCGCCGGTTATCTGTGCCCGAAATTCTTTGTTCTTTCCGGCACCTTTGGTCCGCGCAACGCCAGCAGACTTATCTCCGCTCGTCGAAAACTCCTGTCGGCGTACCTCGCGCGACCTCTCTGTAGTCGGTCCGGGTGCCCTTTCAGGTTTCCCGGCATCCTCAAGCTTGTCCATTTTCACTTTCCCTTCGTCGGCTTTGGGGCATAAGGACTTTTCGGTGTTGCCGCCGCAATGTTTGGCGTTGCGCCAGCTTGATAGACGTGCTTCGCTGGTGCCGGTGTTGCGTATTTGCCGGACTTGTTAGTGGTGACTTTCTTAGACATTTGACTTCTCCTTAGTTTGGACATTCAAGTTGAGAACCGGGATTCCATGCCGCCAACCATCCGACTAATCGCCGATCCAGATCGTTGACGATTTCGCCAGAGGAGCGAGGAACCAATCCGCTAGGCTTATAATCAGGTACTTCATCAAAGAACTTTCTGAGTTCTACCGTGCGCAGCATCAAATCATGTGCAAACATCCGCTCGCAATCCGTCTCGGTCCGTTCGAGCAGCTTTGCCTTTTCGCGGGTCTGGAAAGATTCTTCGTCGGTCATGCGCTGGCCTTTTGTTTCTTGAGCCAGCGCGAATAGGCGAGCAATAGCGCTTGTCTGCCGGTGTTCGGGCCTATGCCCTCAATCTCAAGTTCAAGGAGAGCCTTCCACAAGTCATCCTGCCGGAGCATGTGAGCCATATCGCCATTCGGTAATTTGAGCGCGTCTAAGTCATGCCTGACGACATGACCAGAACCGTCATACGTAACGAGCTCGAACATTTTCAATCTCCCAATAAAAGTTCATCGCGGATCAGTCCGCGAATCCAATCTTCGATTTTCGCAAGATCGTTTCGCGCAACACCGCGAGCATCGGCAATGGTGCGGGCAAGTGCAGCCGCTACCGCTGCGTCTCCTAATTGCTCCCGGTAGGAATATCGAAAGTCCTTCGCGGCTCGCCGGTCATGCGTGTTTGCGCCGGGGTCATGTATGCGCATGAGCGTGACCGTTACCGGATGACTGCCCTAGATCAATGCCGAGTGTCGCTGCGAGCCGTGCCGCGCATTCCTTGCAATTGTGGTTCTGTAGGACTTGCTTCGCGTCGTCCCATGAGTGTGCCTAGCTCTAGTGCCCGGAACGGAGCGTTAAGCTTAAGTTCGGCAATGATAGCGGCTGGCGAGCGCGTACCCTCTTCGCGCTCGGCGGCGGCCTTGACGGCATCCATTTTCGCCAAAGATTCAAGCGCCTTGATTTTGACTTGCGGATCGCTGCCGCGCGCTAGCTTGGCAAGTATCTGCCTCGCCTCAGCGTCGGTTATGTCGCCGCCATAGCCGCCGCCAGCCTCAGCAACAGCCAAGGATAAGAGTTGTTGGACGGTGTTCGATCTAAACACCCGATAGCCCTCAGCCCGTACAGCCGCCTCAGAACCACTGCCATAACCCGACTGTCTTGCCGCCTCGGTGTTCGACGCACCCCTATGCTTGGCGCAAGCGAACATCGCCTGTTTGGTGTTCGCGCCGATTTCCCGGCTTGTGGTCAGCCACCAATCAGAACCGAGTTCACCCCAATCAAAATCCTCGCTCATATTCCCTCCGTCAGATAACAATTTGCGATGGCCGCGCGTGCATTACGCAAGGCCGGTGTGAGTAGTGTTTTCTTGAGAACGTCAGGTAACGGCTGGCATGTGGCCGGACCTGTATCGGGTTAAGGAAGGCTAGTGTCAGGCGTAACGAATTTTCTAGACTAGACAACGATTTGAGGACCGCGAGGGGTTCCCCCCCGGCCCTGTGGCCCCGCTTACACGAAATAATCTAACCCGCTCGACACAAACTCGACTGAATGGCCCGCCGCCAGCTACCGATATGAGACTGAGTATTGGACTCAGGCGAAATTCCCCAATGAATACGGGGGATAAATCGCATTGATAGCGCGACTTCATCAGGCGCGTCGTAAAGGCGGACGGTTTGTCGAACCTCGACGTCGTCACGGCGGACATGAACGTATTTACGCCGGATCGCCGGTTCGACCGGGTGGTCTCCGTTGAAATGTTCGAACACATGTCCAACTGGCGGCCGGCTGCTCGAACGAATGCGCGATTGTCTCGAACGCGACGGGCGCATGTTCATTCACATTTTCACCAATGCGCGCGCACCCTATCGGTTTTCCATCGACGATAAGTCGGATTGGATCGCGCAACACTACTTTACCGGCGGCATCATGCCGAGCCAGACGCTGATCCGCCAGTTTGCCGATTGTTTCGCCGTCGATGCCGAGTGGCGGTGGAGCGGCGAGCATTACCGTCGGACGGCCGCGGACTGGCTAAAAAATTTTGACGAAAACAGCGACGCGATTTCCGTCGTCTTGCGACGAATCTACGGCCGCGATGCGCCATTATGGCGGCGGGGCTGGCGCTTATTTTTCCTGGCCACAATGGGCCTGTTCGGCCACGCCGGCGGCGAGGAGTGGACCGTCAATCATTATCGCCTCGCCCCAGCGCGATGACGCCGCTGAGATTCTCTTGCGCGGCCCGACGGCTTCCAGCGCAGCGCGCCAACTGCTATCGTCGGTGCCAATAAAACGCGTAAGGGAGGATGTTGGTGATACCTGGAGCGTTCAATTACCACCGCCCCGCATCCGTTCAGGAAGCAGTGGGGCTGCTCGCCGAATTGGGCGATGATGGCCGCGCGCTCGCCGGCGGACATAGCATCATTCCGATGATGAAACTGCGCCTGGCAACGCCGGGCAACCTGGTCGATCTCGCCGGAATTGCCGATCTCAAGGGCATCCGCAGCGATGGCAACGATATCGTCATCGGCGCCATGACGACGCAACACGATCTCATCGGCTCCGATCTGCTCGCCGCAAAAGTCCCGATTCTCCGCGAAACTTCGCTTCTGATCGCCGACCCCCAGGTGCGCTATGTCGGCACGCTCGGCGGCAATGTCGCCAATGGCGATCCCGGCAATGACATGCCGGCCGTCATGATGTGCCTCGGCGCGACCTATCACGTTACCGGCAAAGGCGGCGAGCGCCGCATCGCCGCCCGTCAATTCTATCGGGGCGCTTATGTCACCGCGTTGCAGGCGGGCGACGTGCTCACTGCGGTGCGTATTCCAGTCCCCGCTACGGGTCACGGCTATGCCTACGAGAAGCTCAAGCGCAAGGTCGGCGATTACGCGACCGCCGCCGCTGCCGTGGTCCTGACGGTGAAGGGCGGCAAAGTCGAAAATTGCTCGATCGGCTTGACCAATGTCGCCGACACCCCGCTCTGGGCCGAGGCAGCCGCGAAAATCCTCGTCGGCTTGTCGCTCGACGCACCGACCGTCAAACGCGCGGTCGCCGCGGCCGAGGCCATTACTTCGCCTGCCTCCGACGCGCGCGGACCGGCGCTCTATCGCACCAAAATGGCGGGCGTGATGCTCGCGCGAGCGCTCGGTCGCGCGAAATCGCGCGTCGGCGCATGAGGAAGCAGGGACCATGGCCAAACTTCAAATCGCGTTGAAAGTAAACGGCAAGAGGGTCGAAGCCTTGGTTGAGCCGCGGACGCTACTCATTCATTTCCTGCGCGATCAGCTCAATATCACCGGGCCGCATATCGGTTGTGAAACCAGCCATTGCGGCGCCTGCACGGTCGATCTCGACGGCAAGTCGGTGAAGTCCTGCACGATGTTCGCGGTCCAAGCCAATGGCGCCGATGTCCGCACCATCGAGGGGATGGCGAATGCCGACGGCACGCTGCACGCGCTGCAAGAAGGCTTTCGCGAAATGCACGGCTTGCAGTGCGGCTTTTGCACGCCGGGCATGATCATGCGCGCCTACCGGCTTCTGCAAGAAAACAAGAACCCGACCGAAGAGGAAATCCGCTACGGCATTTCAGGCAATCTCTGCCGCTGCACCGGTTATCAGAATATCGTCAGGGCTATTCAATTTGCCGCCGCCAAGCTCAACGGCGTGCCTTTCCAAGAGGCCGCAGAATGAACGACATGACCCCCACCTCCGCCGAACGCGCCGCCAAACTCGAAGGCATGGGCTGCAAGCGAAAGCGCGTCGAGGACATCCGGTTCGTTCAAGGCAAGGGCAATTACGTCGATGATCTCAAGCTGCCCGGCATGCTTTACGGCGACTTCACGCGCTCGCCGCACGGCCATGCCCGCGTCAAGAAGATCGACACGACCAAGGCGGCGGCGGTGCCCGGCGTCGTTGCGGTGATCACCGCCGAGACGCTCAAGACCGTGAACCTCGCCTGGATGCCGACCTTGGCCGGCGACACGCAGATGGTGCTCGCCGACGGCAAGGTATTGTTCCAGAATCAAGAGGTCGCCTTCGTCATCGCCGAAGACCGTTACATCGCGGCCGACGCCGCCGATCTCGTCGAGGTTGAATACGAGCCGCTTCCGGTCAACGTCGATCCGCTCAAAGCGATGACCGACGGCGCGCCCATGATCCGCGAGGATCTCAAGGACAAGACCGACGGCGCACACGGCAAACGCAAGCACTACAATCACATCTTCTCCTGGCAGTCGGGCGACAAGGCAGCGGCCGATGCCGCTTTTGCCAAAGCCGACGTAACGATCAAGGAAATGATCGTCTATCCGCGCGTGCACCCCTGCCCGCTGGAGACATGCCAATGCGTCGCATCCTTCGACAAGGTCAAGGGCGAGCTGACGCTGTGGGGCACATTCCAGGCGCCGCACGTTATCCGTACCGTCGGCTCCCTGATCTCGAAGATTCCCGAACACAAAATTCATGTCATCGCACCCGATATCGGCGGCGGTTTCGGCAACAAAGTCGGCGCCTATCCGGGATATATTTGCTCAATCGTCGCCTCGATCGTCACCGGACGCCCGGTCAAATGGGTCGAGGATCGGATCGAAAATCTTTCGACCACCGCTTTTGCGCGCGACTTCTACATGGACGTGGAGATCGCCGCGACGAAGGACGGCCAAGTCACGGGCCTGCGCTGCTACACCATAGCCGATCACGGCGCGTTCGACGCCTGCGCCAATGCCACCAAATGGCCGGCCGGGCTCTTCAGCATCATCAGCGGCTCGTATGATTTTCCAGCCGCGCATGTGCTGGTCGACGGCGTCTATACCAACAAGGCGCCCGGCGGCGTCGCTTACCGCTGCTCGTTCCGCGTTACCGAGGCCGCCTACTGCATCGAGCGCGCCATGGACATCATGGCGCAAAAGCTCGGCATGGACCCGGCGGAATTCCGCATGAAGAATCTGATCCGCCGCGAGCAGTTCCCCTACACGTCGGCCTTCGGCTGGCAATACGATTCCGGCGATTATCAAACCGCGCTCAAGAAGGCGATGGAGACGGTCAACTACAAGAAGCTCCGCGAAGAACAAAAAGCCAAGCGCGAAGCCTTCAAGCGCGGCGAGACGCGGGAACTCATGGGTATCGGCGTCGCCTTCTTCACCGAGATCGTCGGCGCTGGCCCGTCCCGCGCCTGCGATATCCTCGGCATCGCGATGTTCGATTCGGCCGAAATCCGCATCCATCCGACCGGTAGCGGCATTTGCCGGCTCGGCACCAAATCGCAGGGCCAAGGTCACGAGACGACCTATGCGCAGATCATCGCGACAGAACTCGGCATTCCCGCCGACAACATCATCGTCGAGGAAGGCAATACCGACACGGCCCCCTACGGTTTGGGTACCTATGGCTCCCGCTCAACGCCGGTTTCTGGCGCCGCGACCGCGATGGCCTGCCGCAAGATCAAGGCCAAGGCGCAGATGATCGCCGCCTATATGCTCGAAGTGCACGATGACGATCTCGAGTGGGACGTCGACCGGTTCCGCGTGAAGGGCAATCCCGAGCGCTTTAAGACCATGACCGAGCTTGCCTGGGCCGCCTATCACCAGGTGCCGCCCGGCATGGAGCCTGGTCTAGAAGCGATCAACTACTACGATCCGCCGAATTTCACGTATCCGTTCGGCGCCTATATTTGCGTCGTCGACATCGACGTCGACACCGGAATGACCAAGGTGCGTCGCTTTTACGCGCTCGACGATTGTGGCACCCGCATCAATCCGATGATCATCGAAGGACAGATCCACGGCGGCCTCACTGAGGCCTTCGGCATCGCCATGGGCCAGGAAATCCATTACGACGATGAGGGCAATGTGACCACGGCGTCGTTCATGGATTATTTCCTGCCCACCGCGGTCGAGACACCGCATTGGGAAACCGATTGGACCACGACCCCCTCACCGCACCATCCGATCGGCGCGAAGGGCGTGGGCGAGAGTCCCAATGTCGGCGGCGTGCCGTGCTTCTCGAACGCGATCAACGACGCGTTCGCGTTCCTCGGCTCAACCCATATCCAGATGCCGCACGATCATTGGCGCACCTGGATGGCCGCCGAAAAGCTCGGGCTACATGCGTAAGTATGGCGCTTAACCGCGACGAAATTTCGGATCGACTTGCGGCGGTCGGCTATGTCGCCGACCGCGACATCGCCACCGCCTTGTGGCTGATGGATTTTCTCAAGCGGCCTCTGCTTCTTGAAGGCGAAGCCGGGGTCGGCAAGACCGAAGTCGGCAAAACGCTTGCCGTCGTTCATGACGCCGAGTTGATCAGGCTGCAATGCTACGAAGGCCTCGACCAGAACGCCGCGCTTTACGAGTGGAATTATCAGCGCCAGCTCCTCGCCATCAAGACCCGTGAAGGCATCGGCGAAGACGCCGACGCGATCGAAGAGCACATTTTCTCCGAAAAATACCTGCTGGAACGGCCGCTTCTCGCGGCCATCCGCCGCGCCTCGCCGCCGGTGCTGCTAATCGATGAAGTGGACCGCGCCGACGAGGAGTTCGAGGCGTTTCTGCTGGAGCTGCTCTCCGACTTCCAGGTCAGCATCCCGGAACTTGGAACCGTCAAGGCGATTGCGATTCCGCGGGTCGTGCTCACCTCGAACGGCACCCGTGAGCTCTCCGACGCGCTGCGCCGGCGTTGCCTTTATCATTACATCGATTTTCCCGACATCGACCGCGAGGCAAAAATCATTCTTGCCCGAACCCCCGGCATCGACGCCACGCTCGCCGTCCAAATAGCGCGCATGGTTGCCGCGGTCCGCAAGGAAGATTTGCGCAAAGTACCGGGCGTCGCGGAGACGCTCGACTGGGCGGCGACGCTGGCCGGACTCGAAGTGCACGACCTGCGGCAGGAGCCGGAGGTTGTCTATGAGACGATGATGTGTGTGCTTAAGACGCACGAGGATCGCGCCCGCATGACCCGCGAAGTGAGCGAGCGGCTCCTCGGCAAGGTCGCCTGATGAACGCCACCGGCCGTCACTCGGATGTGCGAGCGCATCGCGCTCCGAAAAACGGCGACCAAACGCTCGGCACCCACCGCCGGCTGGCGGGCTTTGCCCGCTCCCTGCGCGACAACGGATTTCACGTCGGTCTCACCGAGACGCGCGATGCCTTGCAGGTACTCGCCTCACCTGCCGCAGCTCGACCTTCGACGCTCAAGCCGGCCTTGCGCGCGCTGTTTTGCGCAACGCATTCCGATTGGGAGCGCTTTGACGAAATTTTCGAAGCTTTTTGGCGTGGCCACGGAATGCGGACACGGCAGGTCCTTTCGGGGGTGCCAGGCACGAGCCGCGCTTCGGACCGCCTTCTCGTCGAAGCGAAGATTCCGGCGGAGGCTCTTAAGCTTCCCGATCGTGCCGAACGGCGCAGCGCCGACGGCGATTATGCCGCGGACGGACGCGCCCGCCGCGAAGGCGCCTCACGCGGTGAAAATCTGATGGCTGTCGACCTGCGCTACGTCGTCGACCCCGACGACGTAGCCGCAACTCACAAGCTTGCCGCGCGGCTCGCCCGCACCATGCGCGCACGCCTGGTGCGTCGCGAGCAAATCCGGCAGCGCGGGTCTCGCCTCGATCTCCGCCGCACCATTCATCGCAACATTTCGCATGGCGGAACGCCGATCGATCTGGCTTGGCGGCGGCGAAAGATGAAGCCCTTGCGGCTCGTCGTGCTGCTTGACGCCTCGGGCTCGATGAACCTCTACACGGCATTCTTCGTGCGTTTCCTGCACGGCGTGGTCGACGCCTTCCGCGAAGCCGAAGCCTTCGTCTTTCATACGCGGCTTGCTCACGTTTCGCCCTCGTTGCGCGACCGCGACGTGACGCGAGCGGTCGAGCGGCTGTCGCTGATGGCGCAAGGCATCGGTGGCGGCACGCGCATCGGCGAGAGCCTTGCCGCCTTCAATCGCTGGCATGCCCGGCGCGTCATCAATTCGCGCACCGCGGTGATGATCGTGTCGGACGGTTACGACACCGGCGCGCCGGAAGAGCTTGGCCGGGAGATGCGCCGGCTACGTCGCCGTTGCCGCCGAATCATTTGGCTTAATCCGTTGATCGGATGGCGCGACTATTCCCCGCAAGCCCGCGGCATGGAGGCGGCCATGCCCTATATCGATCTGTTCGCGCCCGCGCATAACCTCGAAAGCCTGGCGGCGCTCGAGCCCTATCTCGCCAGGATATGACAGGCGAGGCGCGAGAGCCGCTTGTTACCGCGGTCCGGCGCGCCGTCGATGACGGCTCACTCCGGTACACTGCCCAAGGTTGCATCCGCAAAGCCGCACACTTATGGGCCTCGTCGCCCGGTCTATTAACCATTGGTTAACCAAATCTGCGCAGATTTTTAACCAATCAGAATCCCGAGAATCAGGAGAGGCCGCAGGTGTTAAGCGCTCTCGATCAACGCAAATTGCTCACGTTTCGGGCGCGTACCTATATGGCGTTCGTCATTACCCCGCGCGCGCCGATCGCGGATTGGCTGGCCGACCTTGACGCCAGCCTCGAACGTTCCAAGGGTTTCTTCGCCGGCCATCCGGTCGCGCTCGACCTGTCGGCGGTTCGGCTGAGCGCGAACGCGATTGCGTACCTCGTCGCCGGTCTCGCGGAGCGCAACATCCGCGTACTCGGGATCGAGGGCGCCGAATTTACCGATGAGACGGCCAAGCTTCCACCGAAACTTCGCAGCGGACAATACGCGAACACTCCGGAGCTATCCGAGCCGCAGCCTAAGCCTGCCGTCGTTCCGGTTCCCGCTCCACCGCAAAAACCGGCATCCCTCCTGATCGAAAATCCCGTGCGTTCCGGCCAATCGATTGTCTTCACCGAAGGCGACGTCACCGTGCTTGGTTCGGTCGCGTCCGGCGCGGAGATCATCGCAGGCGGATCGATCCACGTGTATGGCGCTCTGCGCGGTCAAGCCATGGCGGGGGCCGCGGACAATCCCCGCGCCCGCATCTTTTGCCACAAGTTTGAGGCCGAGCTCTTGGCCATCGGCGGCTACTACAAGACCGCAGATGAAATCGAGGCTAGCCTGCGCAACGGTCCCATCCAAGCTTGGCTTGAGGGCAGTACGTTGAAGATTTCGGCGATGAACTAGCAGCGAAAGGTCACCGAAGATGAGCGACAAGAGATCGGCCCGCGTCGTGGTTGTGACATCGGGCAAAGGTGGAGTGGGCAAGACCACTTCAACGGCCGCGTTTGGCGCCGCTCTTGCCCAGCGCGGCGAAAAAGTCGTGGTCGTCGACTTCGACGTAGGGCTTCGAAACCTGGACCTCGTTCTGGGGGCAGAACGGCGCGTGGTCTTCGACCTCATCAATGTGATCCATGGCGTAGCGAAGCTGCCTCAAGCGCTCATTCGCGATAAACGCCTCGAAAACCTGTACCTGCTGCCGGCGTCGCAAACCCGCGACAAGGACGCGCTTACCGAGGACGGCGTCGCCAAGGTGATCGCCGAACTCCGCACGAAATTCGACTGGATCGTTTGCGACAGCCCCGCCGGGATTGAACGCGGCGCGACCTTGGCGATGCGACACGCCGATGCCGCCATCGTCGTCACGAATCCCGAAGTGTCGTCGGTTCGCGATTCCGACCGCATTATCGGGTTGCTCGACTCGAAGACGGAGAAGGCGGAGCGCGGCGAATGCGTCGACAAGCACCTGCTTATCACGCGCTATCAGCCTTGGCGCGCGGCGCGCGGCGAAATGCTGTCGATCGACGACGTGCTTGAAATCCTTTCGATACCGCTGCTTGGCATCATCCCAGAAAGTGAGGAAGTGCTGCGTGCTTCCAATGTCGGGACGCCGGTGACGGTGAATAACGCATCGAGCGCACCGGCCCGGGCTTACTTCGACGCGACGCGGCGACTTAAGGGCGAGGTCGTTCCAATGCATATTCCCACCAATAGCCGCGGTATTCTCGATAAGCTGTTCGGACGGAAAGCAGCATGAACCCGTTCAATTTGTTTCGCCGCGGCACCGCCCCCATTGCGCGCGAACGCCTGCAAATCCTGCTCGCGCACGAACGCAACGCACGCAGCCAGCCCGATCTGCTCGGCGTTTTGCGCGAGGAAATTCTCACACTGATCAGCCGCCATGTCTGCTTCAACCCCGACAAGGTGCAAATCAAGATGGATCGCGGCAAGACCGTTTCCACGCTTGCCGTCGACATAGAGATACCGAACACCATGCCTGTGGTGCAGCAAGGGGCAATTTGATGCGCAGCATCGCATTCGTCACGCAAAAGGGCGGGACGGGAAAAACCACGCTTGCGGCATCGCTCGCCGAGGCGGCAGCGAGCGCGGGCGAGAGCGTGATCGCGCTCGACCTTGATCCGCAGGGATCGCTCTGCCGCTGGGGCAAACGCCGCGAAGCGGCAAAGGCCAGAAACAGAGTCATTGTCGAACCGCTGGAACCGGAACGGCTCCCGCGCCTCGAATCCATTCTCGAAGGCCTGGCCGGGGCCGGCTTTACGCTGGCGATTTTCGACACCGCTTGCGCCGATAACGCGCCCATTCGGCGCGTCACCGAAGTCGTGGATCTTTGTCTTCTGCCGGCGCGCCCGGCGCGCTTGGATATCGAGGCGACCGCGGCCACTTTCCGCGCGGTCTTCTTGGCGAAGCGCAAGGCCGCATTCGTTCTCAACCAGTGCCCTTCGACCTACCGCAGCACGCGCGCCAGCGAAGCGGCAAAAAACTTGAACCGCCTCGGTATCCTTGCCGAGCCGATGCTCTCGGCGCGCATGGATTTTCAGGATGCGCTCGCGGCCGGCCTCGGGGTCACCGAATATGCGCACGGTGGCAGGGCGGCACAGGAAATCGCGACGCTCTGGAGTTGGAGCCGGGCGCAAATGGCTGGATACAAGATTAGAACCCCGGCGGACAGGCAAACGAGCGAGCAAGCCGCCGCTTAGTTACTGCGGCGCGGCCCGCGGGGCATTTCGTGCTGCCGGATGGATTGGATCGGGCGCAGGCAGAGAAGCCGGCTTAGGCGCAGGCGGAGAAAAAGTTTTCTGCCTGACGTCCCGCTCGATCTCCTGCAGGGAAACAAGGTTCTGGGTCATCTGATCCTGCTTGGCGGCGAGCTGATCTTGATTGGCAGCGAGTTGCCCGACATTGCGCCGCACGATGGCGACATCGAGCGCAATCAACTTTAGCTGCTGCGCCAATTCCGGCAAAATGTCGGCGTCGGCGGGCGGCGACTTCGCGACCGACTGAGGCAACGCCCAGGCGAGCGACGGAACCCAGAATCTGGCCATCGCCTTTGCTTGTTCGCCGTAAAACTGCCAGGCGAGCGTCAGGCCGACGCCGATCAGAACCGCCGCGACAAAGCGCGCGAGCGTCCGCAATATGCGTTTGCCGATCGACGGCCTTACGGACGCGACCGGCGGCCTGTTCCTCTCGAGCCGATCACCGGCCCGTTGGAAACGCTGATGGTGCAAACTGCGTTCATCATCTAAATCGCGAACGACAAAATCGTGATCGTGGGCCTGGTCACCCGGAGCCAAAGGCGACGAGGACAGCGACATCTCAATCTCTCCAATCCGAGGCACGGCCGGGTTACACCGCAGCGTAGTTGCGACTTGACGCATTCGACGCGGAATGCGTTCGGCGGCCGAGATACTTTCTCCTTAAGATTCGTCGAACGGCCGGAATTTTGGTCACCTGATAGCTGAGCGGCGCGAACGATCGCGGCGAATAGGGTGCCGCGTCCGCCCGCTGCAAGACACGCCTGAGCTCGCTCAGGCTTGCTTCGCCGGCACTGTCCGAACTGGCCCGCCGCAGCGTCCGCCAAACGGCATTGCCGCGCCACCCGCCGGCAACGGAACCGGAATCGTCCGGTACGGCAAAAGCAGCATGCGCACGCCGGCGCTTGATCTCCAGGTGCAGCATGCCCGCGAGCCTGAAGGCCTCGCGGCAGAGCAAAAGCAGCACCATCCCCAATGCACAAGCGAAAAGGATCGATCCGAAGCCCGGTTCGGCCGCGGAGCGGCGCCGCGATTCAGCACCCTGGTCGCGAACCATGAACGACGGCGACGGCATTTGCGCTTCGGCAACCGTCGTCTGGCTCCCGCCGGTATCGCTCTCGCCGGCGTAGTCGTTGCTCGGCGGCGGCGCGCGCGTTCCGAGATCAAGAGATTTCGGAAGCTCAAGCCAGCGCGCCGTGAAATTTATCGCGGCATGCTCGCGGGTCGCCGGTTCCAGCAATGAGGCTTGGGCGCCGGATGTTTGTGCCGTTGTCGGTTGCTCAGGTTTTGTTTGTACGGCGTCGCTTGGCGTTGTCCCGGCTTGTTCGCCGGTATTTTCATGCTGAGCCGGCGCAGGTGATGCCACATTCCCGAATGAATGAACATGCAGCCCCTCCGAATTCAAATACCAGCAGTGTTGTTTGGTCACTCGATCGACATGGTAGTACCAATGCTGGCCCTGTGGCGCGGACGCGCCGGGATTGGTCCTACATACTGCCGACTCGCCGAAACTCGGTTGAGCCGCCAACCATATGGTCGCGGGCACTGCGACAAGGATGACCGGCAGGATCTTTGTCCCCAACATTGATCCCTCCATCGATGCTCATGCACGTACTCACGTCGAATGACGCCCCGCTTTGAATCGTCAAGTTCTATAAGCAACAACAATCCTCCCGCGCATTTGGGCGTTAGTGCGTTGCTATTATGACAATTCGCGCGACGAAGGACACGTATGTGGCCATGAACTCAACCTTCCTAAAAGTGGAAGATCGACGCCGTAAGGTATGCGGTTTTTGGTCACTTTGATTTAGGCGGAATGCGGCGGCGCGTTTGAATGTCCCTCCAGATTTCTACAATTTCCAGCAACGCGTCGTCGAGACCGCAATGTTCCGGCGGTCGTAATTTCGCCTTCGGCAATTTGGACGCACGCAAAGGCTTCCGACGCCCGATCGGTGCGTACTCAGAGGATCTTCCCACCGCTGGGCGAGACTTTCTTGCTGAGCGTTTGTGACGGCTGTAATCGGAAATTCGCTCAAAGCTAGCCATGACTCTGCCGAGAGCGTCGGCCGACGACCCAAACAGCAGCCAAGGTCAACGACTGAAGCCCGTCCCTCTTGCTCCCACGGCTATCATCTAAACCTAGGGTCAGGGCCGAATTACGTAGAACAGATGATTATTTGATGGTCAGGCGCGGTAGTCGCGGAAAGGAAGGCCGCACGCGGCTCACGGCTATGAGGTCAACTTCGCGCAGCGATTGCCTCAATTGAAATAACCACGCCATTCCGCAGATACACGTATTTATTTTTGTTCGCATATACGTATTGGTCGAAAGTCGCCCCCTCCTTTTCGCTCCGGTTTACGCGGTCGGGCTTACCCCAACACGTTGTCTCAACCTGTTTGGCCGACATGCCAACGCGCGGATCGCCGCGACGTTTGCAGTCTGCCTTGATTGGGTCGATATCCGTGCCGTGGGCGATGAGCTCGGAGGTCTGGATATAGCCAACGCGGCCGTCGTTGAACGTGACACGGTAATAGGATTCCGACGACGGCAAATTTCCAACGGGCGTCTCCGTAGTGCCTTTTTCGACGCTGTCGGTTTTAAGGTGTCCGTCGGACAAGCTCTGACATTTCGTGCTGACGTTAGGCGCCGAACAAAAATGCACGGCGCCGGTTAGCCAATAATCTTTGCCAACATTGACTTGGTCGGCCGCGCCAGGCGGATCGGTTTTAACAGACGGAGCACAGCCGATAAGAGCGGCCAGGGCAAAAATGCAACCGAATCCCTTCCTTGATCCTTTGTTTGGCACGGGTATCCACCCCTCCCGTCGCTCCGCCGGAAAGTTACAGAAAGTTCCGTCCGCCGGCGAACCGGTCATTGATATAAAATGCTTCGAGGTACCGGCCCAATCCAAGCGGCACGCAAGCCCGAATATCGTCCGCCCAATACCCGAACGCCGTCAACCAATCCTGCCGGGAAATACTAAAATCTCCGGAAAGCGTTGCCCCTGGGCCACACATACGCTTGGCTGCGGCGTCAAACCGGCGACAAAATTGGCCGACCATCATGCGGGGCCGTGCACTCAACTTAGAATGGGAGACCGGAGACGGGCCACGGAGCATCGAACATGGTCGGCAAGATCAGGGTCAGGTTCAAGGCCAGCGTCATTGAAGACGCGTGTGTGGTCGCTCGCGCCATACATTTGATGACCAACAACCGATTTGCCGACGGCTACGGTCTGATAAAAGATATGCAGGGCGGCGAATTTCTAACGGCCTTGCGTATGCTGGCGGAACAAGAAGTCTTGATAAAAAGACTATCCGATTTCAGAGAAAGGCATAAAACGAAAGACCCTGAGTCGATTACGGCATTGCTCACGCGGGCAGCACGCGAGGGTGACGAGGAAGCGATATCTTTACTTGCCGCCGGCGCCTTGGAAAGGCAGATTTAGAATCATCGGCTTCCGATGAGTGGCGGCATGCACGCTCATGGGAATATCGCGGGTCGCATTTTCCTTGTAGCGCTCTCGTTCTGGGCGCTGGCGATGGTTGTGCCCGATCTCTATCGGCTTTACCGGCCACTGGGATCGTTCGGCTTCTACTCCAACAATGACGGCCTTATTACGGATGTCCAGGGACCGTTCCCGGAACAGACGGACTCGCCCGCTTTTCAAGCCGGTCTGCGCGTCGGCGATAGGCTCGATCTCGAGCGGATGCGCTGCATTCCCATCAACACGCTCAAATGTGCGAGTGCGATGGCGGCCCTGGGCGGCTTCCGACTTGTCGCCGCTCAACGGCGCGCCGAGCTTGCGATCGCCGCCACGGCTAGCCAACCGATGCGCGAAGTCGACATCGTCGCGAAACAACGGCCATATAATGGGTGGGTGCTGGCCGTTCTGTTGCTCGATCAGCTCGCGGCGACGCTCGTTATCGTGGCGGCGGCTTGGCTGGTCTGGACAAGACCGGGACTCATGACCTGGGGCTTTTTCCTTTATGTTATTTGGTTCAATCCGGGCCAGTCCGCGGAATTTTATGCGCTGTTGCAGCGATTCTCGCCGGTCGGCCTGCTGACGCAGAATATAGCCGGCGCCATCGCACAAGGGGTTGGCTCTGCCGGCTTCATCTGGTTCGCGTTAGGAGCGCCAACGGGTGAAACGACGCCGCGCTGGCATCCGATCGAACGCAGCCTGTCTTTTGTCGCCGTCGTGCTGGCATCGTTGTTGGCGCTCAGTTACCTCAATCTCCTCGGCTATCCTACCGAGATCGTGACGAGGGTCGGCGTGTTGAGCGGCCTCCTCGTCGCCGCATGTGGGTTTGCGATCCTGCTGGCACGGCAAAGCGAGCTACCGCCACAGGACTATCAGCGGCTTCGCTGGGTCATCTGGGGCTGTCTGATCGGGCTGCCTGCGCTTGTTTTCGCGGACGCGGGCACGACAACGACACTTCTCAACGTTTTCTGGCCCGATTATTCGCCGCCTGAGCAGCTATGGGGGCTGCTTTATCTCGTCAACGGCGTGCTTTGTTTGCTCGTCAGCGAGGCCATACGCAAGCCGTACGTCGTGAAAGTAAGCTTTCCTCTTCGTCGCGTAACCGTTTTGGGCATCCTTCTCAGTCTGCCAGCGCTCTTCTTGCATCAGGCCGTCGATTACGTTCGCGAAGGAGTCAGGGAAAACGTCGCATTGCCCGCCTGGGCCTGGATCGCGATTGCCGCCCTTCTTCTTTTCCTGATCTCGCGGATTCACGACACTGCCGTCCACTACGTGGACTGGCTTTTCAACCGCTCCGTCACAAAAGCGGGAGAACGGCTCGGCAATGCCGTCTTGCGGGCGAAGAATTATGGCGAGGTCGAAACGCAGCTCGTCCAAGGAGTGCACAACGCCCTCGGGCTTGCTTCCGCCAGCATTTTTCGCGAGCACGATAATATCTTCCAGCGCACTGCCGCGGACCGGGCATGGGACGACGCAGCACAAACGCTCGATCCGAGCGATCCCGTACTTGAACCTGCGCGCGCTCATCGGCCATACGACATTGACGCCAAAGCAGTCTCACGCGATCGCTTTCCAAGCGGGCTGATGCAGCCGATCCTGGCCGTTCCGGTGGGCGATCGGCTGCGGTGCTTAGGGGTAGCGCTCTACGGACCCCATGCGACGGGCAATGCGCTCAGTCGCGAGGAACGATCGATGCTGGCCGAACTTGCCGACAAGGCGGCAAGCGCATTCATGAAGTTTGACGACGACGAGCTTCGTCGTCGCATTGCGAGCCTGGAAAGCGAACTTGCGGCTGTCGGCATCGGGCATGCCGATACCGGGCGGGGCCCCCCAATTCCCATTCGCACCGCTACCAAGACGGAACGACGATGAAGGTCGGCCACCCTTCTCGTTCGTCCGACCAAAGGAAGGCGCATGCCGGCGCTGCGGCAAGCAATCTCAGCGTTGCGGCCCGCACAGATTGAGGTCGCGCTCGGCGCGGAAGATATTGCTGTAGAGGCTTGAGATCCACTGCCGTCCGCTTGAAGTGACGTTCAGGTATTGGATGGCGCTTTGAATATGCGGCGAAACGCTATTCCAATAAAACTGCGGGTATAAATCCGTGAGATCGGCAGGCGAAGTGTAGCCAAGCTGCCTGTTCATGCCCACTTCTTCGAACTCACAGTAAAGCGCGTTGGCCTTGCGCAGATAATGCGGATCCCCGAGTTGTCCGATCAGGTCGGCTGCCCGCACCAGCAAACCCTCCTCGTTGTCGTTATCATCCGCTCCTTGTGGCGGAAAACGCGTAAATTCGATCGCTCGGGCAACCCTACCGGCGTCGACGAGCTTGCTCTTCGCCAGCCGGTCCATCACGAATATTTTCGAGCGATCGACGTGATACGGCATCAGCGCAGCATCGGACGCGCCGCGCGGAAGCTTGATTTTGCCGCCGCCGGCGTCAATCACATAACCGTCCGGACCGTCGCCTTTGAGAATTCCGCGCACGTAGCCGATGTCGTGAAACAGACAGGCAATGATCAGATGCGCGAAGTCCCCGGCATCCGTCGGTATTAACAGCGCCCGTCCGCGCACGATGTCGAAGCCGGCGAACGTCACCAGCATCGTGTGCTCGACATTGTGGTAAAGCGCATCGCTGTTGCCGATGCAGTCAAGCGCGAGCCTGGCGGCCGAGGGAATAGCTTCCGTCAAAGCTGCGTCGGTCGATCCAAACCGGCGGCTGATGTGCTCGGCGAGAAAGGACCCCAAAGCCTCCGCCGCAAGTTCCGGAACGGTAATCACGGCCTCTCCTCCCCTCAGGACGGAGCATCGTACCGAGCGAGATTAGCACATTGGAAGGGACGCGTAATGCTACAGGGCCTGGCGAGCTCCGCCACGCCAAACCTTTCTTTGGGAGCGGCTGAAGCTCTTTTTTCAGGAAGCGGTACCCGACATTGCGGTCACGCGCTCAATCGTTTTGACGAAGTCGGAGTTGCTCAGTCTTAGCGCTCCTTCGAACGGATAGTCGAGCATTCTGACGAGGATGAGAACCAAGACGACAGAGGTCGTAAAAACTGCGGTGAAAATCAGATGCCCAATACGTGTCTCCACTCCCGCGAACAGCACGAACACCACGAGGATGAGGGCGTAGAATGAAAGAACCAGCCAAATGATTACGGGTAAGCCCTGGTTCGCCTGAAAGATACGGGATTCCCTATAGGCATGCGCTTGGGCCAGTAACGCCAGAATCTGACCTTGAATGGTCGCATCGGTCGGCTGCGTTATCTGCAAATGGCCGGTTGCCTCGACAATTGCCTCAAAGGCACTGACTGCTTCCGGGCTCTCCTGTCGGCGTTCAAGGGTCGCCCACTCGACGTTTATCACCACGTTCGAATAGTTCAGGATAGCTTGCTCGACGCTCCGTCCGTTTCCGTCGGGCAGATCGTGCGCGAGGATGGCGGCGCCATGCAGCGCGCCGCATTCACCGTTGATCGCCTGGGCCGCCGTGTTGTATTCGCTCCAAACTTGATTGAAAACAAACGCAAGAAATACCGCAAAGACGACTCCGATTTGCAGGTAAACGGAATTGCCCACTTCGTGATGTTGCTTGCGGATGTCGAGCCCTAAAACGTGCCGGGCAAGGTTGGCCGCCACCATCGAAGCGATCGCGGTGAGTATGATTACAAAAAAGGCCGTGGCGTAGCTCATAGCCGTTCGTTTTTATCCTAGCTCGAACGCACTGGACTTCCTCTGGCGTCGGACCGTGCGTCTTGTGTCAGGCAAAGACCGTCCGAGCGGCCGGTAAGAATATCGAATCGGCGCAGATCAGTCAGCGGATGTGATAGGATTTTAGCATCACCCGGCATCACGCGGGATGCCGCGCTATCCCTTGCGGATATTTTTCGTCGCGGAGGCGGCAGTGAAGGACCCATATGAAACGCTAGGCGTCGAACGCAGCGCCTCCGCTGAGGCCATCCAGAAGGCGTATCGCCGGTTGGCCAAGAAACTTCATCCCGACCTCAATCCTGGCAACAAGGAGTCGGAGGAACGCTTCAAGGAGGTTTCGGCTGCCTACGATCTGCTCTCCGACGCCGAAAAACGCGCGCGGTATGACCGGGGGGAGATTGACGCTAGCGGCGCCGAAACCCCCCGGCAGCGCTTTTACAAGGACTTCGCCTCCGAGGCCCCGGAGGGTAGTAGCCCTTATGAAAACTATTCGGGCTTCGCTGATTTTGCGGATTCGGACGACATCCTGTCTGAACTGCTGAGGCGGCGCGCAAACGTCCATATGCGCGCCCGCGGGGCGGACGTGCGCTACCATCTTCCGATCGAATTCCTCGAGGCGGTCACCGGCGCGGTCAAGCGGTTGACGTTACCCGACGGGGGAACGCTTGACGTGACGATACCGGCTGGGATGCACGACGGCCAAGTGCTGCGGCTACGCGGCAAGGGCCGTGCCGGTATCGGTGAAGGCGAACCAGGCGACGCGCTGGTCGAGGTTGCAATCAAACCGCACCCTTTGTTCACCCGCGAGGGCAACGACGTCCACCTCGATTTGCCGGTGACGCTGTCCGAGGCTGTCCTCGGCGCCCGCGTCAACGTGCCGACGCCGACCGGCACTGTGACGATGACGGTGCCGAAAGGGTCCAACACCGGCACCGTCTTGCGACTGCGCGGCAAGGGCGTTTTGCGCCGCGACGGCGGTCACGGCGACGAACTGGTGACGCTGAAGGTCATGTTGCCGGAAAAGCCGAACCCCGAACTCGAGACTTTCGCCGCTGGCTGGCAAGGCGGAAAGGCCTATGATCCTCGCCGGGATATGTAACCATGATGATCAGTAAGCGGGAATTCTTGCTCCAAGCCCAACTCGAGGATGAGACTCTTGAGGCGTGGATCCAGGAGGAGTGGCTCATTCCAGGCGAGTCGGCCGGCGAAATGACTTTTTCGGACGCCGACATCGCGCGCGCCCAACTGATTACGGATCTGAAAAACGACCTGGGCGTCAATAACGAAGGCGTTGGCGTTATTCTCAATCTTGTCGATCAAATACATGGGCTGCGAAAGGTGCTGACCGAACTGCTCCCGTCTACGCGCAATCGGGCCTAGCACTACGAGCCGAAGAAATTAGTTAGCATCGACTATCGCCACCCCGCTCCGCAAAAGGAAAGCGAATATAACATGCCTCACCTGACAACCGACGACGGGATCAAGCTCTACTACGAAGAGGTGGGTCGCGGGATTCCAATCGTCTTTGTCCATGAATTCGCCGGCGACTATCGTTCCTACGAACTGCAGATGCGCCATTTCGGACAACGCTACCGCTGCGTCGCTTATAATGCGCGCGGCTACCCGCCGTCGGACGTACCCAAGGACGGTGAACGTTATTCGCAGGAACGCGCGCGCGATGACATTCGCGCTGTGCTCGACGCACTCAAGATCGACAAAGCGCATATCGTCGGCCTGTCGATGGGCGGCTTTGCTGCCCTGCATTTCGGTTTTGCCTATCCCGACCGCGCCCGCTCGCTAGTGGTTGCGGGTTGCGGCTACGGCGCGGCTCCCGACAAGCGCGCGCAATTTGCCGAAGAGGCCGAGGCTTCGGCCAGGCAGTTCGAGAAGCAGGGCATGGCTGAAGCGGCGTTAGGCTACGCACTCGGTCCCTCGCGCGTACAGTTCCAAAATAAGGACCCCCGTGGCTGGCAGGAATTCGTCGACCAGCTCAAAGAACATTCCGCCGAGGGTTCGGTTGCGACGTTGCGCGGCGTGCAGAAGCGGCGGCCTTCGCTGTTCGACTTGGTCGACAAAATGAAGTCGCTCACGGTGCCGGCGCTGGTGATGACGGGCGATGAGGATTGGCCCTGTCTCGAACCAAGCCTGCTGATCAAGCGCACCGTTGCGAGCGCCGCGCTGGTCGTCATGCCGAATGCCGGCCATGCCATCAACATCGAGGAGCCGGCTGCCTTCAACCAGCATCTTGCCGATTTCTTCCACGCCGTCGATGTCGGCTCCTGGCGCAAGCGCGACCCGCGCGCAATGGCATCGACGATACTCGGCAGGTGATTACAGACAAACCCATGCGGCCGCCTTTCGGGTTACCAGCGCACCGCTACTCCACGCGCTTTCACTGTAACCCCAGTCACAGCGCCGAAATCTCCTGCGATTATCTTTACAGGAAAGTTCCCTGGGAAAGGGAGATTTCCAATGTCCAGTTTGCGTGAATTACGTCCTAAAAAGGCGACGACCGCCTGGTCTTGGTTCGTTGCAGCGAACAGAGACCCTAGTCTTATCGCGGTCGTGCTCTTCTGCCTGATCGGCCTATTGGCTACAGTCAATCTGATCCTTCGTTTTCCGGATCTCGGCACGCTCATCGCGCAATATAATCAATTCTGATCCGAAGCTTCGGCGTGGCTCAGGCGTCCGAGCTCTACGATTTGCGACTAATACGTCGCAAGGCGGTCGTAAGCGAAATTTTCGCGCCGTTCGCCATAGCCCATGACGAGGCAGCGATGAGCCATGACGAGACCATGACGAGCGCGTGACGGTCGAGGGCCAAGCACCGATGGTGACACGGCATGGCTCACGGCAATAGCAAAACGGACCGGCGATCCGTTCCCACGTTCTTGATTTTCCGCGGTATCGTCATTTTTTCGAACTGAATCCGCCCGATATTGCCCGTTTGACTTAAATCCCTCCATGACAGGGTTTGCTGCATGTTCGTCCCGGACGGTGGTTCCTACTTCTCGCGTTTCGCGGTCAAGTTCCTTGAGATCTTCGCCGCCGGACTCGCTACTGCGGTCAGCGGCTACCTGATCGCCCATCTAAGCGGGGCTTATTCTTCTTCTGCGCCAGTTTCTGCGCCGCAGCCCGTGGGAACCATCATTCAGGCCGCCCCCGCCGCTACGGTGTCTGGCGGTCCGCCGGCCCAGCCGACGCCCGTTGCGGCCGATGCCAATGAACAGCGCACCGCGCCTCAGCCTCAGCAGGAGGCCGATCCTCCCGTTGTTGCGCAACCGCAGCATGAAACCGCGGCCGCCACGAAAGCCGATGCCAACGAACCGCGCCCCGCGCCACAGCAGGAGACCGGCGCTTCCGCGGTCGCGCAACCGCAGCATGAAACCGCGGCCGCCACGAAAGCCGCATCCTCGCGTAAGCACGTTGAGACGGACACAAGCGCTACCGACAACAAGCGCGATCAAGAATCAGCCTTAGCTCGGGCTCGCGCCGCTCTCGCCAATAGCGAGACCAAGCGGACCCGGCCGCCCGATCCGCCGCCGCGTCAAGCCAACGCACCGCGGGCGCCTGCCGCCATTGGGCCGCAGTCACGGCAGGCGGATGATCGGCTCGGCGCTGCCTCCGTCGCGGCAGCGCCCGCCAATTCTGCCAGCTCTCCCCCATCGCCGATGACGCAGCCTCCGGCGGAGCTCACTCCCCTCGCTCCCGTCGAGATAGAATCACGGCCGGTTGCCCCTCTTGAAACGGAGCCCGCGCCCGCGGCCCAGGAGGACACCGGCGTGCTCTCCACCCTCGAGCGGTTCCGCCATGACCCGCTCGCAGCCACCGACGATGCGCCGCGTCCACCGATGCCGGTCGGTCAGTAATAATTATTGCCGCAAAATGGCGGCCGGACGCTGACCCGGCCATATGAAAGCCTCAGAACGTACAAAAAATACATAGACGACTGCTGCACTTCTGTGACCGCAGCGGTCATGGCAAGGGGACGCCGTTCATGATTTCCTGGCCGGGTCGCAGTCGCAATGTCCGCGACGAAGCCGATATCCTTTTCGCCTTCAGAGAATGGCTCAAAGCTCACGAAGGCCGGGTCGGCAAATTATCGCTTCGTTCGGACGCAGACGGCCCTTCGGATGAAAATGCGGCCGGAAAGGCCTTTCATGTGTCGCCCGGCATTGCGGCGGCAGCGCCCTCCATAGATCTGAAACGCCTCCAGGCCAGAGACAGGCGATCTGTCGCAAAGCGGGTGTCGCGCGTCGTTGTTCGCAGCCTCGTCATTTTCGCGCTGGTCGGCGGTGCGATTGCCTGGCAGCGTTACGTGGACGAAGAGACCAAAACCATGGCGCGAGCCGACATCGTCAAAGCCTGGGATCTCGCCTCGCGCTGGCTGCCATCGACATTCCAGACCGAAACGAGGCCGAGCTCCGACGTTGCAGCCGCGCCGGAACCGGGAAACACCCCGCAAGCGGCTCTTGCTACGTCTCAGCCCGCGTCAGAGCCCGCGCAAGCAACTCCTCCGGTTCAACCCGTACCGGCACCGGTCGCGTCCCTAACAGCGCCCGAGCTGCAACAGAAGCTAGAGGCTTTGCAGACCGGCCTCGCCGATGTGCGACGCATTGTCGAGCAGATCGCGACACGACAAGACGAAATAGCTCAGGACATGGTAACCCTACAGGTGGCGCAACAAGCTCTAACGCAAAAGCTATCGGCGCCGCCCCAAACCGCGGCCGCCCCTACCGCAGCACCTGCGAGAAAGATCTTCCCTCCGCAGACCGCGACATCGCCACGTTCGGTCCCCGGCCCCGCTCCTCGTCTCGAAACGCCGCCATCGCTGCGATAGGCACAGCGTTTCTCCGAGCATGATCCGGGAAAGCGGAAACCGGTTTTCCGAAAAGCGCTCCCAAGGCAGCAACAGGCGTTACTGATAATAGGCCCGACGTTGCGTCACGGGCCGCGGCGGGACCGGCGCCGTCTGAGCAGGCACGCCGAACAACCGCGAGAAGAAGTTCAGCCCGTTCGCGTATCCGCGTCCGACCGAGTTGCCCCAAGGGTTGGCAGCTATTGCTGCGGGCTGACGAGGCGTTGTGCCTTCTTTGCGCTGTAAGGGAATATCGGCAATTTTGGCTTCGGGTCCCTTCAATATAGCGAGCAACGCCCGATCGCGGCCGTAAATATCGTCCCGGAATTCTAGCTTGCCGCGATCATCGACGAAGGCGGTCTGATAAGTCAGGTGGACCGGGATTGAGGTCGGAAACGGGATGTCGATTTCGTAGTTGCCGAACATCCTGTGAATTCGGTCTTCGGTGTAACCTTCTCCCGGGCGCACAATTGACAACAGCACTTCCGCATATTTGAGGGGATCCTCTACCCGCATACAGCCGTGACTATCGTCCCGCTCATTCTTGGCGAACAGGTATTTTTGGTTCGAGTCATGCTGGTAGACCAGAAATTTGTTAGGAAAATTAAAGCGAATCTGGCCGAGTGCATTTTGTTCGCCAGGCGGCTGCGAAAGGTGAATTGTGCCGTCCGCATTGTAGCTCACCTGCAATCCCATCCGCTGTAATATCGTCGGGTCTTGCTGCAACAACGGCAGATATTCGGCGGCGGCGATCGATTGCGGTATGTTCCAGGTCGGATTGACGGTGATGGATTTCATCTGTGCGCTCATGATCGGCGTTGGCGTAGACACCTTGCCGACCACGATTTTCGTCATCCAAACCAGTGTGCCCTGGCGGATCACGCGCAGCGTGTAATCGGGAATATTGACAATGACATAGGTCTTGCCGAGGTCGTGCGGCATCCACCGCCAGCGTTCCATATTGGCGATGATAATGTCGGTCTGTCGATCGGATTGGCGGCCGTTAAGCGCCTCGACAGTCGCCGCATCGAGCGTGCCGGTCGATTTCAGTTTATGCGATGCCTGGAATTTTCTCACTGCATCGGCAAGCGTCTTGTCGTAGGTCGTATCGCCCTCCTCCGCAACGTCGAGGCGCGAGCGCAGGAGCGGTACGCGTTCGTCGTTCGTGCCAATCTTGAGCGGTGGCCCGTTTGGAATCCGCGCCTTGTCGGGATTGCGCCGGCCGGCGCCAATTTCCGCAAGCTTTGCCTTGAGCGCGAGGTAGCCCGCGGCGTGCGGTTCGTAGCCGTCAAGCGCTTCGCTCACGTCCTTGGCTTCCGCGATACTGGCGAGAACTTCGGACGGATCCGGCGCGCTCCGGTCATAGGAAATATCGCCGCTCACGCGCGACCAATGTACCCGCCCTATCTGCGCATGGTGCGCGTAAGCGATGACCGATGTCGTCAAACCGATCTCGGCTTCGGCGAGCGCGGCAGGATCGGTGAGCGAATCGAAATTTGTAACAGGATAATCGGCTGGATCGAGACCATCGGCGCCGACTTGGCCGAGATAGGCGATCGCGCCCTTGGCACGCGCATTGGCCTTGCCGTCGGTAATCCACAGCGGCGCATAATTACGCTTGGAATAAAATGCGTCGATGGCCGTCCTTTCCTGCGCGCTAACGACGATGTGGTCGAATTTTCCGTTGGCAAGATCGTGCAATTGTTCAGTGATCGCAACATCGGGATCAACAGCAGGCGCTGCGGCCGGCTGGTCTGAATGAGGCGTCGGCGTCGGCGTTGGCGCTGGCGTCGCAATCGCCGCCGGAACCTCGGGCGCCGCAAGCGGCTGGTCCGGCGCCGGCACCGTTGCGGCTGGCGCCATCGTAGCGCTCGGCCCACCTTGCGATTCGTTCGGCTTGTCGTTCGCGGCCGGAGGCGGTGTCGTCAGCTCCGAATTGGCGTTCGCCAGCGGGGCCGCGGTTCCGGCGCTCGGCATGATCTGATCCGCGTCGACCGTTGGGCCGGTCGAGTGCGCAAGTACGGCGCCTGAAGTCAATAACAAGACAAGCGGCGTCAAAACGAGAATTCGATCGAAACGCAGGCGCGGTGTCGCGAATTCTCCATCGGCGCGCGCGGCGATGCGAGAACGCGTTTTTGTGCCGCAAAAGATTTCGCCGACCGGTTGGATCGAAATCTGGCAACGGGGCTGCGCTGGACCGACGATGCGGGGGCGCGATTGGGGCTTCATGATCGTAACAAGGCGGATAATCGTGTCCGAATGCCCGACGATGTGTGCCGGAAGCAAAAATAATTTCGATTGTTGTAAAAAGGTAACGGATGAAAGCGCCCATTCGGTCGCGACGGTCGGTTGGGCGCCATTGTCCTCGGTGAGGCGCATCTCAGGTCCCCTTTTGGGGCCGGGTTTTTGTGCAAGCACGCCATGCCCCCGCCGCGACATCGCCACAAAAAGGAACCCCGAGCAGGATGTGGTTGGGGCTTCTCGAGTCGTTGCCTCAACTTAGGCTCTTAAGCCGAGCGGCAGGGTGTGTCGGGGGATGGGGGTGCCGCTCGGCCTCCAGTCTAACGTTCTAGAACTGCCACTACGCATGACGGTTTGAGCATTCGACTGCGCTAATTGGCGCGGCGCGTCGTTGCACGTCGAGGAACATCGACGAATTGATTGAATGTCGGCATTATTTGCATGGTCACCGCCGCTCAGACGGCAAAGTGCGCGTTACGATTGATAGAAAGAGAAATCGATCGTTCATTTTATATGCGAAAGGGCATCGGTCGCGCCGATGATGCCGGACAAAGACGACCTTAGCTCGAGTGAGGCGCATGAAACCCTTCCGGGCGGCGAGCGCGTGCTGATCCGCCGGGTGCGGCCCGAAGATATGGCGCTATACCCGGAGTTTTTAGCCGATGTCCGCGCTGATGATCTGCGACTGCGGTTTTTTGGGCGTATTGCCGAGCTCAGCGCCGCCGAGATCGATAAGCTCAGTCACCTGGACTACAGGCACGAAATGGCTTTCATCGCGCTCAACGAAGAAACGGATCAAATGCTTGGGCTCGTGCGCTTGATCGACGAACTTGACGAAAAGACCGCGCAATTCGCGATCTTGGTGAGCTCGCGGCTCAAGGGTCACGGGCTCGGCTGGCTGCTTATGCAGCGCGTCATTGATTACGCCAAAGAAAAACGCTTGCGGCGGGTGTATGGCGACGTGCTGGCCGAAAACGCGGCCATGCTGCAAATGTGCGCCGAACTTGGTTTTCACGCGGAGGATATAGGATCGGGCATTAAGCGCGTTGTACTCGAACTCAGGAATAATGGCGGGTCACTCAAGTTGGCCTAGATGCAGCCTATTGGTGGTTTCGATCCGCTTTACGAAGCTGAGATACGACGCCAGTGCCTCAATTTGATCGCGGGAAAGTTTAGTTGCGAATCTTTGCCCTGAAAAGGGATTGTCTTGCGTGCGGGCGTGAAAGTTGGCGCGATGCAGCAACGCTCGCTGTTCCAGGCACCTAGCGGAGTCGCCGCAAGCGCGTGTCCGCTTTAGGAGAGCGGACATTATCAAATGGAATGCGACAGCCGACTCGCGTCGCTCGCATTAAGTCAATGCAAAATCGTTCCCTGCACTACTTCTTCAGCCGGGTTTTTCACGCACACTTTGATGTCGTCGTGCGGAAACTGATATTTGAGTTGCAAGCCCGCTATCAGCGCATCCTGGTAGCGCCGATGCGTCGAGTTAACTTGCCCATTGATTTGGAGAACATAATACTCATGAAGCGAACTATAGGTCGCGATCCCATTTTTCATGAGACACCCCATCAATGACCCCGAGACAACCGTATGCTCGGCGGGCATTTCCGACATTCAACAGCTTAAGTTAAGATTCGGTCTTGAATAGGTTTATTTAGGTCAATCGCAAAAATCACAGTTCTTTGTTGTACAACTGCCACAAAAAGTTCCCTCGGAGTTTATCATGGCGCTGGTGATCCGGCGGTTGGTTCAGCCATGTGACCCCGGCCGGACCGCAGCCGCAGGGGGGTCAGAAGTGCAAACGCCTCATATCCGGTAAGCCCGCGACTCGGTGCGTCCATGCCGGAGAAGACCTCGAAACGCGAAGGGTTTCAATCAGGTATGTGAGAACCGCAGCAATTCCAATTCGTACAAAGTGCAACTAAAGGATGTGTACCACAAATATACACGCTCGTCGTCTCGGCGGCCAAAAAAGACGCCGCACCGCCTGGTGGGAAATCCAGGTCAGCGCGGCGCTCCTTGTTCGGACCTAAACGAACCGATTGGTGTTCGCGACCTTAATTGCGCTGCAATAATTATGCGCGGCCTTCCAACAGCGGCGGAGCCGTCGGCGGCGGCAGGCTCGGCGGCAGCATCGATTTGATCGCCCGCACATACGCCAATTTCTTGTAAAGCCGAGTGAGCATGACCTCCAATTTTTCCCGAATCGCGAGCTCTTTCTCCAAGTGGTCGTACGTTACGACATCACGGATCTGCAGAAGCGCGATTGCGGGGCCGAGCTTTGTGCGGATCTCTCGCTGCGCGCGCTTGCGCAAGGCTGCGAGCTCTTCCAGACTGTGTATTTCTTGCCCAGGCAGAAGAAGCGGCGGCTGATCCCACTGCGACGGTACAAGGCCTTCGAAACAGCCGTGGCATCCGATTTTGATGTGCAAACTGCCGTCGAACGCGAACTTGTGCTGCGATTGGCTAGCCTGCTATGGCGCTTGCGACACGCCACGACCATTGACACCGGGCTGCTTCAAACCCCCAATTATAGGAACGAAATCTCGGAGCCGGAGAATGTTAAGTGCCCGAATGAAACGAGCGGTACTCACGTCGTTCAGTTTGGTAATTTCGCCAACGAGCTGCGTGACCAGGAAGAAGAAGAAAGCGCAAGCCAGCCTGAACTCGCTGCCAGTTCAGTTATCTCAAAGCGTTTTATGCGGCTTGATCCTGGGGCTCTCGAGCGGCTTAGACGCTACGAAACGGCACTTTGGCGCCAAGTCTACCAAGTCATCTTTGTCTTGGATTATTTACGACAGCAAAATCTCGACCTGAAATGGCTTCCCCGACCATCATCCTCGGCTGGAAGACTTCGTCCATTACGGCCGCTGTTCCCGAAAGGTTCGGGGGCGACTTAAACTGATGCGTTTAAGCGCAACTGCGCTTAGTTTTTTGCAGCGGCCGTGCCATCTGTTTGTTTGATTTAGATCGACGCGGGAACACGTCTACCCTTGTGAGCGCAGAAGCCACGGCCCAGTGCGTAGATATTTTTGGCAGTTGAGAGCAGTATTCTGTTGAATGCACCACCTCATTCACGAGTACGGTTTAATTGCGGTCGCCGTGATTGTCGCGCTGGAATGCCTGGGCCTTCCGGTGCCCGGCGAGACCGCACTTCTAGGCGCAGCGATTTATGCGGCGACCAAGCATGATCTTAACATTAATGCCGTAATCCTCACGGCAGCAGGCGCTGCGACGGTAGGCCGGATGATCGGCTATGTCGTCGGCCATGAATTCGGCTATTGGCTGTTGTTACGATACGGCCGTTATGTGGGACTGGCCGCAGGCAGGATCAAACTTGGGCAATATCTATTCTTGCGATACGGCGAAAAAATCATTTTCATCGCCCAATTTGTGCCGGTGCTGCGGACCCTGGCCGGGCCTTTCGCCGGTGCTAATCTCATGCCGTGGCGCACTTTTATGTTAGCCAATGCCGTCAGCTCATGTGTGTGGGCGGCAAGCTATGGCTTTGCCGCATATTGGGCAGGCGGCGCGTTCGAACGATTGCAGGGTCGGATGGTAGTCCCTCTCCTGCTCATGGCCGTGATGGCCTTCATTGCCGGAGGACTCTTTGTGCGTCAGCGTGAGGCGCAACTGATTGCCGAAGCGGAGCGCGTGCGATACCCGGGCCGCTTGAATTGCGCTAATCGCTGCGGTCGACCGTTCGGCATCGCCAGCCACAGCGCTAGTTGCTCCATCACTTGGCCAACAACAATCGACTAGAACCTATCTCAAAATTAGGTTCTAGTCAAAGCAACCATTCAGGTACCGATCCAACTCAGTGCGAAAACGGCGCTCGTTGGGCTTGTGGACGCGCTTGGTCGTGCGCTGCCTAACGGACGGGGTTCCGGTCCACCGAATCCCACCAAGATGCCGACCAATCTCGCCAGTGCGTAGGCAGGATATAGCAAAGCCGTCGCTTAGTTTGTGCATCGATCCAACCGCTTTCGGTACGGCAACAAGGAAACCTAAGCGCGTGCGCGCCATCCCCCTCGATAACGGCAAGTTCCAGTTCACAATCAAACGGCGCGGTATCAATCGGTTTCCAGTCCATGTCGGTACATTGACCAACAAACGGGCTGAAAGTCTTTGATCTAAATCATTTGCGTCTTTGACCTAAATCATTTCCTTAGTGGCTGGTAAACGCTGTCAGCATCAGCCCGGCGAAGCGTGGGCTGGCTAATCGCGGGCATCATTACGAAGCCACCGGGCAAGATGATCCTCGACCTTGCGACCGAGACATGTTGGACATCGCGGTTCATCGCGTGGACGTGATCGGGGAGGACATAGCCAGCGAGCTGCATGCCGTGACAAGTGACCGCGCGAGGAAGGAAGGCCTCAGGATCGAATACCAGATCGGGCGACGATAGCTTACTGGGCTCCGGCGGCCGCCTTGTCCCCACCCTTACCTTCTTCAACCTTATCCGTTGTCACCTCACCTACGGTAGCCTTATCACCAGCAGGCTTGTCAGCAGCGGTGCTTTCCTCGGTAACGTCACGCCAGCCGATTACGTCAGACGTTGGGCGTGCCCGGGTGCGAACGGCATTATGATCATTACCGGAGATCGCTAGGACGTGTTTCGAATCAATAACCCGCACCACCTCAAATACGTGATGAGCCTTTACGCCAATGGCACCGGGGCGAGGACCGTCAAGCGGACGACCAACGTTCAACCAGTTGCGGGCCACATTGAACTCAGGACCATAGTGCCCTCCGAGATGTTGCCGCATCCACCAGCCACACCAGTCTGCAGGTCGCTCTTCTGCGTCCGGTGACGCTGGTCCTGTTGCTATGTCTGGCTTTAGGGTTCGACAAGATATTCCCCAACTGACCCAGGCCTCACGAGGATAATTCAAACCATCGGGAACATATATTCGGTGGCCGTTGTGATAACACTCGGCACCAGATTGAGCCGCATAAGTCGGGTTACCTGAAGTGAGGGCAGCGGCAGCGACAATGAGGATAAGCTCTATTACAAATAGCGCGTTCCGGAGATGCAAGGGGCAAGCCTCCTGATCAATTTAATTCTGTCATATGGGAAGAAAACAGTCTATCTCGAGTAACGGTTTCTGTCCGTCCTTTCTCGAAACAGGAAATTGTAAACACATGGGAGATCCGGATTTCTCAATTGGGTTCGTTTTCGGCCGATGTCAGCAAACGGAAACACGCGGCAACTCGCGCCCTTCTTCGGTTCCCGCACCCAGCGCGAACGCACAACGGCGGTCTACCTGCCCAGTTGGGATGAGGTTGTTTTCGGCACTAAACGGACATGCCTGAGCCAATAACCATCACCAGGCAAAGAAGAGACCCCCAAGGCAGCATAACCGCCGCCAAGGTTCGGACAAGTTGCGCGCAAATAGAGGTAAAGGCAGCCGCAATGTCTCCGAACTATTCGACTCGCATTGCCCTCCGAGTAGACGTAGACTCACCTCTCACAAAACGGTTCGGCTACGAGCTGTGACCGAAGCGTCACGTGTGCTTAGGGGAGGGACAGGGCCGACGCAATCTCTACATCTCGAGCTCAAAACATCGAGCAGGGGATTTCTTGGCTGCGGCGTTCGTCGAACACGCGCGAAAATTCAGAGAGGGCCTACGAGATGATGAATTCTCTGTATATTGACGCTTCGAAATGCACGGGCTGCCTCCAATGTGAAATGGCGTGTTCGTACGAGAACTATGGTGTGTTTGCGCCAGCCAAGTCGCGCATCAAGGTCTTCGATTTTCACGAGACCGGTCGCAAGGTCCCGTATACTTGCACTCAGTGCGACGAGGCGTGGTGCATGCGCGCTTGTCCGGTCGGCGCGATCACGTTGGACGCGGCTACCGGCGCCAAGATCGTGAATGAAGCAACCTGCGTCGGATGCAAGGTGTGCACGATCGCCTGTCCATTCGGCACAATCAATTACGTGCAGGAGACTGGCAAGGTACAGAAGTGCGATCTGTGCGGGGGCAAGCCCGCCTGTGCAGAGGCGTGCCCGACCGGTGCGATCACCTACGTGGATGCGAACTGGACAGGTCTCGAGCGGATGCGAACCTGGGCCGCACGGCTCGATACCCAGCCTGCAGCGAACGCCTGAGGGAGGCTATCATGGCCTGGACACGAGAGATTTTGCGCGTCGATCTCACCAAAGGGATATGTAAGGCCGAACCGCTCAACATGACCTGGGCGCTTGATTATCTTGGTCAGCGCGGCCTAGCCACTAAGTATTTTATCGAGGAAGTCGACCCCAAGACCGATCCGCTCTCTCCAGAAAACAAGGTCATCTTTGCGACCGGTCCTCTAACCGGCACTATGGCGTCGACTGGTGGCCGCTACTCCGTAATCACGAAGGGCGCTTTGACAGGTGCGATCGCGTGCTCGAACTCGGGCGGATACTGGGGCGCCGAATTGAAGATGGCCGGATGGGACATGATTATCGTAGAAGGCCGTTCGCCCACACCAGTCTATCTCAAAATCGAGAACGAGAAAGCTGAGCTGATCGACGCCGAAGATATTTGGGGCAAGACGGTCTGGCAGACCGAAGAGTTGCTGAAAAAGAAGCATCAGGACCCGTTGATAAGGGTTTCCTCAATCGGGCGGGCTGGGGAAACGGGCTGCTTTTATGCGGCGATCATCAACGATCTGCATCGAGCGGCCGGGCGATCCGGCGTCGGTACGGTGATGGGATCTAAGAATCTCAAAGCCATCGCTGTCCGGGGGACGAAAGGCGTCGGCAACATCCGAGATTTTAAAGCCTTTATGGCAGCGACCGCGGCGGGCAAGAAAGTGTTGAAGGACAATGCAGTAACCGGCCAGGGGCTACCGACCTATGGTACGCAAGTTCTGATGAACGTTATCAATGAGGTCGGCGCCCTGCCAACGCGCAATCATCGCGACGTGCAATTCGAAGGCGCCCGAGACATTTCCGCCGAGGCCATGCGCGAAAAGCGCAAAACCGATGGGAAGGCCAATCTGGTCACCAACCAGGCCTGCTTCGGATGCACAATCGCGTGCGGTCGTATCGCGAAGCTCGATGAGACCCACTTTACTGTCATCAATCGTCCCCAATACTGGGGCGCATCCGGAGGCCTTGAATACGAAGCTGCTTGGGCGCTTGGTGCGGCCAATGGGGTGAACGATCTCGAAGCGCTGACTTACGCCAATTTTCTGTGCAACGAGGACGGATTCGATCCGATTTCTTTTGGCGCGACCGTAGGCGCCGTGATGGAGCTCTACGAAATGCAGGTTTTGACCTCGCAGGAGATCGGTATCGAAGCTCCCTTTGGATCGACCAAGGCGCTCACCTACCTGGCGGAAATGACGGCGAAGGGGGAGGGTTTCGGCAAAGAGGTTGGGCTCGGGTCGAAACGGTTGTGCGCCAAATATGGGCATCCTGAACTGTCGATGTCGGTCAAGGGTCAGGAATTTCCCGCGTACGACTCACGTGGCATCCAAGGCATGGGGTTGACCTACGCCACGTCCAACCGCGGCGCTTGCCACCTCCGCGGTTACACCGTGGCGAGCGAGATCCTTGGCATTCCGGTCAAGACCGATCCGCTCTCAACCGACGGGAAAGCTGGGCTGGTCAAGGCTTTCCAAGACGCAACAGCGGTCTTCGATTCCGCCGGAATCTGTCTCTTTACGTCGTTTGCCTGGACGCTTGCGGATGTCGCACCACAGTTGCAAGCGGCCTGCGATGGCGATTGGTCGCTCGAAAACCTTAATGTCGTTGGCGAGCGAATCTGGAACATGGAACGGCAATTCAACTTGGCGGCTGGCTTCACCAAGGCTGACGACAAGCTGCCGGATCGTCTCATCAAGGAAGCGGCGAAAACTGGCCCAGCCAAGGGTAAGGTCAATGAACTCGGCAAAATGCTGCCGGAGTATTATCAAGTGCGCGGCTGGACACTGGACGGCCGTCCAACCGCCGAAACGTTGCACAGACTGAACCTTCCCGCCAGCTAACGCCAAAAGTAATAGTTCAGGTTGCTGCCATCGGGAGTGAAGGTCGATGCAACACCTCATTCTTGGCAATGGGCCTGCTGGCGTTCTGGCAGCGGAGACAATTCGCCGGCTCCGTCGGTTCGACAGGATCGTCCTTGTCGGAGACGAAGCAGAGCCACCCTATTCGCGGATGGCGATACCTTACCTGCTAGCCGGCAGCATCGGAGAAACTGGCACTTACCTTCGTCACGATCTGGACCACTTCAGAGGCCTGAACATCGAGCTCATCCACGGCAGAGCGACTGCTATTGACACCACAGCCAAAGCAATTCGACTGGCCAATGGCACCTCGCTCGTCTATGACCGATTGCTCCTCGCAACTGGCTCGCGGCCTGTTCGGCCACCAATTCCTGGGATCAACCTGCCGCAGGTACTCTCGTGCTGGACGCTCAAGGACGCCCGGTCAATCGCCAGTGCCCTGAAGCCCGCTGCCAGGATCCTGCAGATGGGGGCAGGTTTTATTGGGTGCATCATTATGGAGGCGCTTGCCACCAGAGGAAAGCTCACCGTGGTCGAGATGGGAGATCGCGTCGTGCCACGGATGATGACACCCGCGGCCAGCGCCATGATCGAGCGATGGTGTAGATCGAAGGGCGTCGAAATCCTCACTTCAACCCGCGTTAAAGCAATTGAGGCTGCCAGCGGTAGCAGTCCCCTGAAAGTTTCTCTCGATGATAGCGAGCGCGAGTTCGACATCGTGATCTGCGCGACCGGCGTCAAGCCTAAAATCGACTATTTAACGGGATCAAGCATCGAGATTGGTATGGACGGCGGTATCGTTGTCGACTCGAACATGCGTACCAACATCGCCGACGTTTTCGCAGCCGGCGACTGCACGGAAGCCGTAGACTTCTCTACCGGAGCATACTTTGTCAACGCGATCCAGCCGGCCGCCGCAGATCAGGCGCTGGTCGCGGCCCTCAACATGGCCGGGCAGTCCACTTCGTGGCAGGGTGCGCTACGAATGAATGTGCTCGCCACGTTTGGCCTTGTTTCGTCGTCGTTCGGGCAATGGTGGGGGTCGCAGGCGGGAGATCACGTCGAAGTCATCGATGAGGCTGGATTCAGATATCTCCGGCTCGAGTTCGCGGATGCATATTTGATTGGGGCCACCAGCGTCGGTCTAACAGAACATGTTGGTGTGTTACGCGGCTTGATCCAGACAAAGACTAGGCTTACTCCTCAGTGGAAAGCGAAGCTGTTGCACGATCCCCACGCGTTCGTGGATGCTTATCTCGCTTGCGCACAAGCCGCAGCATGATCGTGTTGGGTCAGGCGCGTGCCGCCTATTGATCCGGGAGAGAAAGATGACGCAAACCCTTGAACGGGGAAATGAAGCCGGCGCCCTTGCGCAATCGAATACGATCCGCATCACGCTCAAGCTGTTCGCCCTGTTGTCGGGCTACCTTCCGGACGGCGCCACGCGTAACCAGGTCGAACTCTTGGTGCCCGTGGGCTCGACACCGATATCGATCATGTCCTCGCTTCGCTTGCCGATCCCACTCTGCGCTCTCGTAATCGTCAATGGCACTTTCGTGCGTGTGGCGGACCGTGCGACCCGGTGCCTAGTCGATGGTGACGTGCTAGCGATTTGGCCACCCATCGCTGGCGGATGACGGGTTGATCTCGCCAAACGAGAAGCCTGCAGCTGCGCCCGTTGTCGAGCGCTTCGAGATGGCAATAACACCTGCCGAACTTCGCCGTCTGACGTACCTTCTGCCAGGAGCGCAGCAAGTCCAGCTCGAAGAGATGTCTGCCACTTGCGAGCAACGCGGCGGGCAACGGTGGCAGATCACCCTCTCGAATGCTCGGACGCGTCGCTTGGCGCACCTAAGTGTGCCTATCGCTGACGTCGAGATTGAGATGACAGGGTACAGCGCGTCGGAGGTTCAACATTTCCTGGAACGATTCCACCTTGTTTTCCGCAAGGGCGGTGGATAACTGGCCACATGGACATACTGAATTTCTGACGTCAATGATTCAACCGAGGTGCTGAGAGCACGCGTGCCAATGGTGCACATTGCGCAAGCGTAACGCTTAGCTCGACACGAAAAGAACTGAACATTCGGAGTTTTCTAGAATAGCTGCCGCTACTTTGCCAAAGAAAAGCGTCTCGCCGGCGGGGCGCCCTACCCCGATGATAATCAAATTATAATGTCCGACACGCGCCTGCCGCAGAATCGCGTCCTCTGGCGCGACGTCAAGGCGTAGCGCAGTGCGGATCGATTGGCCAAAGCGGTCGGCAACACTGACGATATCCTTGAGAACTGCCTCCTCATGACGGCGAGTGGCTGTCGCGCGCCTTAGTCGACGGTGCGCCGCGCCCAATCCAGCCGTGCTCAGGACATAAAGCGCTGTCACTGGACTATCGCTCCTTTGCGCGATCGAAAGCGCGACCTCAGCAGCCCGCCGCGACACTTTATTACCTCTGACCGGAACCAGAATGTTTAAGTTGCCGCCCTCCGGAACGACAGCATGTTCTCCGCGCGCCACGACGACCGCGAGCGGACCATCGTACAGCGAGGCGATGCGGGCGATGTCCTCATGGAATCCGCCCTGGGCGGCGACCGTGTTGGTGATGCCGAGGATAAGCAGATCATATCCCTTTCGCGCTTCTCGTCTGATCGCGGATTCAGCTGGCAGCGTATTGGTGCGCAACGTCATATGGACCTGTCTCGCGTCAGACCCGCGACCAGTCGCTGCGATCGCTGCACGAATCGATGCTTCCGAGCTGCCGCGACCAAGCTGGAGAACGGTGGTTGTGATCCCGCGTGATCCGGCGATCAAGCCGGCGAGGCGTAAGGCAACCTTGCCGTTTGGACTATCGTCCACGGCAAGCAGCAACCGCTTGATATTGGTAATGAACCCCGTCGCTTCAAACTCCTCACGCTCCAGGCGAGCTCGCTCCTCGTCATGCAATGGAAGCCGCAGCAGCGCCCAGCGCAGCATCGGCGGCATCGCCAGTGTGGTTACGATCGCCATCGTGACGATCATGGTGAAAAGGTCGTGGCTGATGACGCCCATTGATAGACCGATCGAAGCGACAATGACCTCTGTCGAGCCGCGGGCGTTCATGCCGCAGGCGAGCACCATCGCCTCGCGTAAAGTCAGCCGCGCCAGCGCGGCTCCAAGAAACGCGCCCGCGAATTTGCCGATGCTTGCTATTACGATCAGAAGGATGGTGAGCAAGACAAGCTGTGGATCCTTGAGGATCGACAAGTCGGTCTTTAGGCCGGCAAGCGAAAAGAATACAGGCATGAATAAGGCAACAACCAAGCCACGCAATTGCTCATCAATGTGCCGCGTCAGTATCGGTGATTCGCCAACAAGGATTCCGGCGACGAACGCTCCGAGCACAGTTTGAATACCTATGAGATGCGTAATCAGCGCCATCATGCCCATGACGATCAAAATGGCCGTGATGACCGGTACGTCGCTGACGAATGTGTCATTCGTCCAGCGGATCAAACTGAACACGAGACGGCGGCCAAACGAGAAGCTGACGAGCAAAAACAGTCCTGTGCCGAGCACGCTTTGTGCCAACGTCGCGGCATTCACCGCGCCGTGCAGTGGCAAGCTCGACGTGACTGCGATGATGATCCATCCAACCGTGTCGTCGATGACGGCAGATGCCACGAGCGTCGTACCAATCTTACGACGCATGAATTTCATCTCACGCACGACCATGGCAACGATCTTGACGGAAGCTATCGACAGCGCTGTGCCTAGGAACAAGGACGTAATCAGCCGCTGATCAGGTCACGGCAGCATGGATTCCGGCAAAAACTGACCAAGCACAACGCCACAGGCGAACGGCACGATGATGCCTGCCGCTGATACGCTTATCGCCGCGCGGCGGGCTCTTTTTACCAGGTTGAGGTCCGTCTCCATTCCGGTCAGCAACAGCAGCATCAAAATGCCGAGGTCGGAGACGGCCTCGATCATTGCTTTTTGCTCAGATCCTCCGGCAAAAATTGCGCGTTGCGCATCAGGCCAAACCGCGCCGAATACGGACGGACCGAGAACGATACCAGCAACGAGCTGGCCCATGACCGCCGGCTGACCGAGCCGCTGCATGGCCTCACCGAGAAGGCGGCCAACAAGGAGCAGCAGAACGATTTCTGCAATAAACTGGGCCTCCAGGGACGCCATTAGGCTATTCCTATACCGAGACGACGCGACCAGTCCGCATGGATAGCGTCACCAAAATAGTGGGAATCTAAAGCGAAGCGCGATGACGTAAATCAATAATCTTGGGTGCACCTCTTGAAGCTGCAGAGCGCACGCTTTCTTTTTCTTATAACCGCGTCGCGTTGGCGAGTGTTTGCTTTCGGAGGATTAGCGGATAGTGATCGGACATTACCCAACGTGGACATTTGGCTATCGCGGCGATGGACCGGCGGCGAGATTGTGAGGCAACCGTGACGTAGTGCGCGAGTAGGAAAAAGGGGGTAACATTGAGCTGGCTGAGGGGCTTTCCCATGGGAGACTTCTGAGATGTGCGACTATAGCCTTCACAGCGTCAAATCGCGGCCCGCTAAAATTGGTGACAAGCTCATCACACGCGATTTTGGCACGGGCACGCGTGGATTCGCGGCACCGGAAAACCCGAGCGTCGCAATCTGCGTTTTACCGGGAACGGAGCTGGCGTTTGCTCACGGGGTTAAGCGCCGGCTAGCTAGACTGTGGCCGTGGCAAGACCAAGTGATCGAGCACACGACGGCGATCTTTCGACAGATCAACAAGGAAAAGACGGCGGCGCATCACGATGCGCTGGAATTTCCCGACGGCCAGATTGTGCTCCTGACCTCACTGAGTGAGGGTCAGCAAGCAACAGTTCTTCAATTACCTGCGGAACCCAAGACTGCCGTTGAGGCGGAAGTCCAACGTCGAGTAGCCTACATAGGATGACATTCGAACAAAAAAGTGGCCACCTTATGTGTGTGGCCACTTTGTTACGCCGCACTCGACGGCAGCATCGACTGATCGAAGCGCCATTCTATGTCCCTGACTAACATCGCCAATCCTATGGACGTCCCGTGGTGAGGAAGCAATGACCACACTCCGTCCAAATCAACGATCGGAACGGCGCCTTTGCGCGGCGAACCATTCAGCACTCTGGCCGATAGTACTGGCAGCCGTTGCCTTCGCAACTACCAGCTCGGCGGAGGAGCCGCGTCAGCGTACTGTCCCGGAGAAGGAAGTCCAGGCCAAGTTGCAATATTGCAAAGTCTGCCATGGCGTTTCAGCACAGGGTTTCCATGGCTATTACCCGATACCGCGCCTCGCCGGACTGCAACCCATATATCTAGAAAATCAACTGCAGGCTTTTATTGAGCATCGACGAACAAACAACGTCATGTTTAACGTGTCACATTCGCTGAGCCCGTCGATGGTCGCGGCGCTAGCTGCAAATTTCAGCGCGCTCAATCCACCACCGCTCGGCGGCGCTCCGCAGAATCTCGTGGGGATAGGCGGAAAGATTTTCCAGGACGGGATACCGGATGAAGACATCGCGGCGTGCGCTGCGTGTCACGGACCCGACGCCACGGGCAGCGGGCAAATTCCGCGATTAGCCGGTCAGCTCCATCTCTATGTCATCAAGACATTGACCAACTGGGGTAAAGAGCGCGGCCAAAATCCAGCAAAGCCCGACACGTCGGCTATTATGAGCCCGGTTGCGCACAGCCTCAACAAGCGACAAATAGAGGCGGTTGCGGCTTATGTCAGCACCCTGAAATAGCCTTGATTCACCTTACGCGTGGCAATGCCAGAACAGGCCTACTCTTGAGCTTGTCCTTTCAAAGGCAGCCTCGGTAATTCGCAAATGCAAGTTATTGGCAGTTCCGATCGTCACTTCACAAAGCTGAGATAGGATGCCAGCGCCTCGATCTGATCGGGCGACAATTTGCTCGCGATGTCGGGCATCGGTGGACCCGCCGCTGCATGATAGCCCTCGGCCCACTGCTCCAGTCTGCGTTTCAGGTAGGGATAGGCGAGGCCGCCTAGGCGAGGAATTTGTCCTACTCCTTCGGCATTCGGCCCATGGCAGACGACGCAGGCGACAATGTTAGCGTCCGGCATACCCTCTTGATAAATCCTTTCTCCTAGTGGAGCGAGATCCGGCGTGCCGTCGTTGGCTGCTTTCGGCTGCAGGCTCGAATAATAGAGCGCCAATTGACGCGCCGACTGGGGAGTCAGGCTTGCTGCCGCACCCCACATGTACTGCCGCGAGAACGGATTATCCCGCGTGCGCGCGTGGAAGTAGCCCAGCTGTTGCTCAAGATATTGAGCTCGTTGTCCAGCCAAACGTGGAGCGGGTGTATAGCCTTGCGCAGATCCGCCATGGCACCAATTGCAATTGCGAACCGCAAGATTCTCGGCCTGCGCCGCTACCGCCGGGAGGAATGCCCAGCAGAGAACCGCCACAATCGCCGACTTGGGTCCGTTACCTATCATTGTTTTCATTCCATTCTCATTCACCAGCGCGAAACAAACCGACGCTATTTCAGAGTGCTGACATAAGCCGCAACCGCCTCGATCTGTTCCTTGTTGAGGCTATGCGCAACCGGGCTCATGACCGCCGAAATATCCGGCCTGGCCGGATTCTGCCCGCGTTCCTTGCCCCAATTCGTCAGTTCCTTGATCACGTATGGATAGAGCTGCCCGGCCAGCCGCGGAATTTGCCCGCTTCCGGTGGCATCGGGTCCGTGACACGCGGCGCAGGCTGCGATGTTGCTTTCCGGCATTCCGTCCTGGAAAATCTTTCTGCCCGTCGCCGCGAGCCGCTGCGGAGCGCCGCCGATGGGCGGCGGATTGAGCGCGTGAAAGTCTGCGGCAAGCGCCGCGAGCATCGAGGGGCTCAGCGAATGAGCGACGTTGAACATGATGTTGTTCGTTCGCCGGCGTTCGATGAAAGCCCGCAGCTGATTTTCCAAATAAGCGGGCTGCTGCCCGGCAAGGCGCGGGATCGGAAAGTAGCCGCGATAACCCTGCGCCGATGGTCCGTGACAATCTTTGCAGTAGCTGAGCTTAGCCTGCACGTCCTGCGACGAAGCCGCAATCGCGTGTTGCGCCGGGCCGGTGCCGACGAAAACGATCGTCAGGATCGTTACGAACAAGGCCGATTGTCGTTGGATCGTTTGCAAGGTCGAAGGTCGGCCCTTCATCGCTCCGCTGTTCCCGAATGTTTTCAGCGAACGCACGGGTTCACTCCAGGCTGCTGACATAGGCGGCAACCGCCTTGATTTGCGCTTGAGTCAAACTGTGCGCGATCGGCTGCATGACCGCCGAGGTATCCGGATTTGCCGGATTCTGGCCGCGCTCTTTTTCCCAGTTCGTCAGCTTATTGACGACGTAATCGTAGAGTTGGCCGGCCAAGCGTGGAAAAGGCCCGTTTCCCTTCGCTTCAGGACCATGGCAGGAGGCGCATGGCGGGACGTTGGCATCGGCAATTCCATTTTCAAAAATTTTCTTCCCGTCGGCGATAGGTTCTTTTGGACCGCCTCCCAAAGGCTTCGGGTTAAGCTCGCTGAAATCGGTCGTAAGAGCAGTTATCATCGCGGGGCTCAGCACGTGCCCGACATTGAACATGATGTTGCTCGTCCGACGGCGCTCGACGAACGCCTGCAATTGATTCTTCAGGTACTCCGTTGGTTGTCCGGCGAGCCGCGGTATCGGGTAATAGCCGTGGAAGCCCTGCGCCGAAACGCCATGGCAGACCTCGCAATACGCGAGTTTGGCCTGAACTTCCCTCTCGGAGACAGTGCCAGTGTCCGTATTCTCCGCACGAGCCGTTGCTGCGACAGCGATCGTGAGAATGGCCGCCTGCAACGAGAATCGTAACGCGGCGCCGCTCAAAGACTTTCGCCGGTGGCGCTTACTCGATGATGAGGTCTGCACGTTGCGGACGTCCATTGCTTTCCTCATTACCACGGGGGGGCATGAAAGTTCACGCCGAGCGTTACGACTTGAATGTTCTGCGTGATGTTCACTGGAGCAATGAACGGAACGCCAATGGCGGCCCCAATGATGGTGGTATCGATAAACGACACGCTCTTTTGGCCGAACCAGTAGTAGTCGTATTCGAGTTTGACCGACCACAACGGCGTAAACGCCCATTCAATGCCCGCGCCTGCCGTCCAGCCGAGCCGATTCTCGGTTCCGTCAAATGCGTAATTCTGGCCTGCGTCACTCGCGTGATACCTGTCGCCGACCAAGGCCACGCCGCCTTTGCCGTAGAACATCCAACGGTCCCAGGCGTAGCCGACTCGCCCGGTCACGCTGGCGAGGAAATCGGTCGTCGACTTGAAGCTAGCGGTGTCGTCACCGGGGACCGCGAAGGTCGTGGCGAAGCTCGTGGTACCGCCGATATTTCCACCCGAAAGCATACCCTCGATGCCGACGACCCAATTCGGCGCAAATTGGTAATCGCAGCCGACTTGGCCGCCAAGCATGTAGCCGGTTACGTCAAGGTTAGCAGAAGAAAATCCTCCCGGTACAAGGGCTGGATTAGACAAAATGCCGACGCTATCGGTGAGATCTTTCTGCCCCCAGCCACCTCCCGCGTGCAAACCGGCATAGCAAGTCGTCCATGTGAATGGCGGAACTACGACCTGGGGCGGAGCCGGTGGTATCCCAAGGTCCGCTGCGAACGCAGAAATCGTCAACAGCGAAGCTGCCGCGCCTCCGAGCACTGTTGCCTTCATTGTGACCCTCTCCGCCCTTTGATTACGTGCCATCACATCGCCAACCACACATAAGCGAACAGCGTGTTGTTGTTTGAAGCACCGGCGCTTGTGCCGTTAAAAGTCTCGTACCAGGTATATTGCAGCCCGATGCGCGCATTGAGCCACGGCCAACCCGGCGCAAAGCTGCTGACGAACGGGATATACGCGATCTCGGCGATCCAGCCGTTGGTGTTCGGGCTGCCTCCGAACACTGTTGCATCCGAGCTACCCCAGGCATTGAAATACTGGCCGGTCAGGACGATCCGGTTGTCGTTGCCATAGGCAAGGGACGCGTAGCCACGGGCTTCATTAAGTTCAAGGGCTGGATTGGCAGCGAGAGTCATGCCAGTTGCGGGAGATATATTATTGAAGCTCGCATCCAATTTTTGGTACTCATGAATATAGCTGCCGCGCAGCGTGAACCAGAAATTGTCCCCTTGATACTGATATTGTGAATCAACGCCGATGTCGGTGTATTTGTCAGTTTGCGAAAAAACTGAGGTGTCTGGTGTTCCAATATTGACCCAGGGATGAACGTTGGCCACCATGCCAAAAGTTCCGACCTCAAGCCAATTGCGCCCCCAATGCGGCTCGAATGCAGCCCGCCAATAGGGAGCGGCGTCAAATAGCCCCGGCGAGGCAAATGGATCTTCGCCCAGGTCGTTCTGTGCATTGGGACTGAGTGTGCGATAGACTGACGCTTCGAGGTATATCAGATCGGCGATATAGGCGTAGGCACCCACACTCCCCACATGCCCAGGACCAAATGCACTATCGATGATCGGAGTGGGACCGAAGCCGGAACCGAAAGGTGACACCGCATAGGGAAATTGCCAGGCCGGCGTTGTATTCCACGGATCCTGCACTGTTGGATTATTATTTGCCGTGATTCCATAGGTGATGCTTGTGTTCCCGATAGTCGTCGAGTCCGCCCAACGAACGTCGGTATTGTCCCAGCCCCACGAATGGACAAACGGATCGCTGCCGATGCCCGCTGCGGCGGGCTCTTGGCCATAGGTCAGTTGCGCAAAAGCGCCGATGTGATCGGTAATCGCACCGCCCCAAAAGAAGCTTGTGGGGGGAATCGAAATATTATCGTTGTTCGCAAATGGGTCGGCCGGAGGGCTCATATCTGTTGCCGTATGTGTAAACCCGACCGTAGACATCATCGATATCGGCGGGACCCAAGGCTTTCCCCAGTTGTCTGTTGAATTGTCGAACGAGAATGGGCTCGTCCGATACGGTCCGCCGCCGTAGGTATAGCCGCCGATTTTGAAGCGGCGGCCGTAAGGCGTCAGTCCGGCAAAATCGGTATGGCAGCTGCCGCAGGGTTGGCCCGTCTGTCGAGCGTAGCTGGGTAAGGCTTGCGCCGGAGTCGCGAACTCGATCGTTAGGAAGGCCGCAAAGAAGATCAATGCCGCCGCGACGGCGCGAGGCCAATGCTCAAGGAACCGAAGAAATCGAACCTGTTCGTCCCTCATCGAACCCGCAAACCTTCCTCATTGGCGCCGCGACCTGCGCGGCGCAATGGACCGATGGGGGCGGTTGAAACGATAAGAAATAAACTCAGAGTCGACTATGCCGAAACGCTAGTATTAGTCGTTTTCAGTGGTATGTGGTTTTTCGGCCACACGGGGTTTCGGCGTAGTGCGCCGCCCATGACGGGGGCGAAGAAGCAGGCTCTCAGCCAGCCTTTTTGACCCAGAACTTACACCAGCCTGTCGGGCTTATATTGCCATCGACCAAGGTGCAGCCATTCGGCGCCTGGAACAGAGAGCAGTTGTTGCACTGTTGATCGCCCTTCGGGGAGTCCTGATACGCCACCGATTGCTGGCTCATTTTCGCAGCCGCCTGCTTGAGCGGTATGAGTAACGCTACTGCGCCCGCTGCGCAGCCGGCCCCGCGCAGAAGAATAAGACGCCGGGAAATTCGGTCCGCTTGCGATGTGCATGTCATGTCCACGCGCTCCTTCTGCTTCCGCAACTACTCAACACAGATCCTAGATCGGCCATTTGACATGGATCAATTTCTTGTCGCCTCGCTGCGATGCGCAGACGAGATGAACCGAGAAACTAAGATTAGCTCTGCTCGTAGTGACAGTTCTTATCCACCCACACGATGAGATTTTTGAGCTACATCAACGCAGTTAAGCGAACGGGGATGAATTATGCACCTATTGGGAAAATCATGCTGGCGCCCATTATCACCGAGCCACGTTTTTACCTATTCGCCATTCCCGCGGTCATTTTTCTCGGTCTCGCGAAGGGCGGTTTATCCGGCGTTGCGACAGCGGCGACCCCGCTACTCGCGCTTTATCTTCCGCCACTCGAGGCGGCAGCACTGCTCCTACCGCTTCTGCTTTGTCAGGATGTAATATCGGTGCGCGTTTATTGGCGTGAATGGAGCGCCTGGAATCTAAAGGTCCTGTTACCCGGCGCTGCGCTCGGCGTGATGCTCGGTTGGCTTTTTGCATCGCATGTGTCGAACGACGTCATTCGGATTCTGATCGGAATCACCGCGCTCAGCTTCGTCAGCAGTGTCTGGATACGCAGGGGCCGCGCCAGAAAAAATAGCGGGACAATTCTAGGAGGCCTTTTCTGGGGGACTGTTTGCGGCTTTGCATCCTTTGCGAGCCAAGGCGGCGGCCCGCCGTTTCAGGTATACACGCTCCCCCAACGGATGCCGAAAATGGTCTTTGTCGGCACCACGACGCTATTTTTCGCTGCCGTCAACCTCATGAAGGTCATACCCTATTTCATGCTGGCGCAGTTTACGGCTAAGAATCTATCCACATCAGTCCTGCTGTTGCCGGTCGCGGTGTTGGCCAACTTCGCTGGGATCTGGATGGTCAAGTCGCTGCCTACCGAGCATTTCTATCGAATTACCTACATCCTTCTCCTCATCCTCGGCTCTGTGCTTCTGTGGCAGGGCGGAAGCCACCTTTTGCACATGCCTCCGTGAATCAGGGATACAGGCCGGCGGAGCACAGAACGAAAGGACAGTTCGATTTTGGCGCGCCGGCGCCCGCGCCGCGTCGATCGCGCTTTGATCGCTGACTTTTGAGGACTTTGTCGATAACGGAACGGCCGAAAATATCAGCTACGAAGCCAGCGGCGATCCTTTGGGTTTTTGCGCGCGGGTTACTGATTCAAATTCCAACCGCGCGCATTCATGCACGCTTCATATTGATGTTGGCTTGTCGTTCCCGGAGGAGGAGGTTCTTGAAGCACTCGCATGCAAGCGGATTGATCGTTCTCAAAATCGCTCTTTGAGGCTCCGGGCTTGACCCAGCGCGGAGCGGCGCAGGCTGACAATAGGAGCGTTACCAAGACAATCAGTAAGAACCGCACAGCCGAATCTGAGAATCCTGTCGCCAGATGGCGCGCTTGGCGTGACGCTCGATTCGCTTTTTGCAACGCATGCGTCGAATGAGTCAATTTGATAAGCCCGCAGAACGACGCGCAGCCTCCGCCTCATCTTCCAGCTCGACGATCTTTCGTCGCAGCATGTTAAATTTCTCCTCAAGCACCGGCTGTGAGAGCGGGTCTTCGCGGTCAGCCAGTCTCAGAGCAATTTCGGCCCAATCCGACGCCCGCAGCGTCTTCAGCGCCGCTGGAAACACCACACGCTCCTCCATTGCCATGTGCCGCCGTTCGTGCTCGATAAAATCACGGATCACATCACTCGCCGTAGTGCGCATCAGATCTTGATCGCTTAGAACGGCCTCAACGATCTGAGCGACTCTGTGCAGCCGCTTTGCTCCTTCCCGATGCTCGGCCTCCAGGTCGCCGATGTTTTCCATAGCGGTAATATCGCGTGCCTTAAGTTTAGCGAAAATCACATCCTCCTTCGGGTGATGACAGGAGTCCGGATAGTCCTTGAAATATTCGATCGCCGCAAGAACGACCTCGTAATTCGGTCGATCGCCGTGATCGAACACATTCAGCTCTCGTTCCAGGATTCGCAGCACTTTGTCGATATTGCGATGTTCCTGACGGAGGACCTCGACGATGTATGTCATTGCGCCCTCCCTCGGTAATAGCCGGCACCATTTTGACCTTTGGAAAAGATATACCCGGAAAATGTCGCGCGACATTGCGCTAGATCAACCCGCACTTCTGAACTGATCTGAGACGGTCAGCCTGCCTAGCGCAAAAACCGACTGCGCGCCGCCGAGCTGCGATCCGCGATTCATTTAGACGATTTCTACGGCACGGAATGTAATCGTTCTAATGTTTGAGGTCACTGACGTTCTTGTTTGACGCAGGACTGCGGCATCGTTTATCGGATCAGATCTTCGTGCGCCCCTGACGGCCCATTGTTTCTATAATTCCGATGTGGAAGCTGCGGCCGGAAAACTGGCAGGAAGCCTTCACGGCTCCGTGCTTTGCGGGCACAAATAGGACAGCCGCTCGGCTGGCGGGCCCTGCCCTTTTCGGATGCCGGAAGCTGCTGTTAGTGCTGTGCTGGGCGGCGCAATCATAGCAATTGGCGACGCCGCATCCGCGCGGAGCAAGCGCCGCCATTAAGAGCGAGTCGAGCAGAATCAGCACAATCCCACGTCCGCTTTCGAGAGGACAGCGGACAAATCAAACCAAATGCTACAGCCGGCTCGCCGTCGCTCGCATTAAATCAATGCAAAATCGTTCCCTGCACTACTTCGTCAGTTCTTCACGCACACTTTGATGTCGTCGTGCGGAAACTGATATTTGAGCTGCAAGCCTGCTATCACGTCTCGATCCACTTGATTCACTCTCTTCTCGTAAGCTGGCTCTTGTCGCAGGCTGCCCGCGTCGTGACCGGCGCGTGAGTCTTCTGCTATTAAAATCGGAGCACAGCATGCCGTGCTCCGATTTTTTGTTTTTTATTTTTCGCCGAAACCCTGCCAGCTCCCGCGCTGACTCCGGATTGCATCCAGTTACGTGCGACTAGGACCCGTAGTTCGACTCATCTCGCATATCCCCGATCGCGATTTTCCTACGGCTGGGATTGTGATTGCGAAGCGTCGTCGCGGGGGCGATTGCGCCGCTCGGCCATGAACTGGTCGAATTCGGCCCTATGCTTGGCAAAGCGAAGCCGCTGCAGGAATTCTTTGAACTCGCGCTGTTCTTCTTCGAGCCTGCGCAGTGTGTCGGCGCGATATTCGTCGAAAGCACGATTTCCACTCGAGGGCGGAGTAGTTCCCCACCAGTCCACTCTGGAGCGCATGCGGTCCATCTTGTCTTCGGAAAGCCAGGTTGGATCGTGCTGATGATTCTGGGCTTCTTGTGGTGGTGGCCGTTGGGTCTCGCCATCCTAGCTTTCATGCATGGTGGCTGTCAGTGGTGTCCGGCATCACGGATAATGGATGGGTCTCTAGCCAAAGTCTGCGCGCCTCTGCTACAGCGTCGATCCCAAATCGCTGCCACCATGTCACTTCATCACCGCAATTATGCACTTCCCGGTGATGCATTCGACACAACGCTACGGTGAACTCGTCGCTGGCCTTGCGGCCCAACGCGCTGTGTTGCGTGAACCGTAAATGATGGGCATCGCAGGGCGTGCGGCCGCAGATCAGGCAGGGCTGCCTGGTGACAAACTTCCTATGGCTTTTGTCTCGAACCCGACGTGGCTCCGGAAAGGTCAGAGCGCCTTTGTCGACGCTCTCAACCGATTTTCTCGATTGAGAAACGCGAGATTCTGTTAGATATGGCAATGGCGACGTTTCAGTCGAAACCGTGCGTTGTTCCAAACCAATAAGCTTTCCTTGAAACGCTTCCTCGACTCGCTTCGCGTCCGGTAGCGTCAGACGGTTCTTATCGCCTAGCGCCTGCTGAGCCCAGGTGGCGGCTGCCTCAGAGCAATCCAGACTTTTGAGTTCTGCCACGAGCCGATCACGTTCGACTGCCGACTGCTGGGGTTCTAGGATTGAAGCAGTGGGGATCGGTTTCTTCCCAGCGGCGTGACCAGCGGTCATTCCATTACCTCCCGAGCCTGTCCCCTTCTCCGCCCCGGTGCTCGGTCGTTTGGCTGCCCGATTTGCTGGATCGATGACGTCGGGCGCATCGAGATCATCCTCCCCGGCAATACCGACCAGCGTAAACAATGCATAGCGACGCGCATAAGTCAGCGCTGCGCCCATGCGATGAGGAGTGGCGATATCGCCCATAGCACAAACTGGCCAGTCTGACGCGATCCATTCGCCCGATGCATGCGCCAAGACCGTCGTAAGGTTGACCATGCCGGCAGTCTGATCGAGCGCTGTCGTTTGCATGATGGCAATCTCGTGCTGACCGAGAGTCTTGCGCACAATATCCAATCCGCTCGACAGCGGTGCATATCGAAATGTCTGGTCGGCCCCGCGCGGTCCACCGGCACGGATGGTGCCAAGGAGAGATTTTTCCGGATTGGTGAGTTCAGCTTGAGCTTTGGCCAGTGCTCCTGACAGGTTGGCGATCGATTCACTGGACCGGTGCATGGCTATTCTCCTCACTAGCAAGGAGATCGAAACTGATGGCTCCTGATTTCGAACGCTTGGCTCGAATGCCATGGCCGATGGCCTCCTTAGCATCTTCAGGCATCAAGGCCTTCAACTCTGCCTTGGATCGCTCATGCTCGAGAAAAGCTTGCCTCGTACTATGGAAGATACCGGCGAATTCCGCCCAGGAGTTTGAATCGCTCATGTCGACGACCCGGACCGCTTCGATCCGCGGCTTTGGCGGCTCTACCCCGAAGAGGCGAGGAGGCTCGCCGCTTTCCACACAGCGCCAGAACTTGCGTTCGGCTGTCACAATGAGGTGCTGATAGAGCGGATCGGCATGCGTGGCGATCTCGACCCATTTGCCGCCCCCGGTAATCACCGACAAGACCGCAGTCCTGGCCGCGACGACCCACATGTTGTGCTGCAGCTGCGGCATGTATTTTTGGGCCGCCGCCTCTTCCGAAAACGACCACGGCACCATGAACTTGGCCTCGAAGACTGCCCCGGTGGCCGCGATCCGACCGTCTAGGGTCGCCGCCATCCAGGGCAACGCGGGGTGCCAGATCTGTCGTTGCACGTCTGTCAGGGTCTGTCCGGTGGTGGCCTCGTACCAGCGCCGATTGAGGTCCTCGGTGGCTAGGCCAAGCTGGACCAGGAGGTTGCCGGATAGATCGTCCGGCTCGACCTCGCCCCGTTTCTGTCGCCAAAGGCCGAGCAGAGCGGCCTCGTCATCACCCATGATGACCCGGGCGTCAGAGCCGCCAATGAAATAGCGGCGGTCGGCCGAGCGCCGCTTTGTAGACGGATCCGCGATCACACCTGTGATCTGAACGGGAATTACGCTAGGAACAGAATCAGCCTGGGCCATGGCGTACCTCCGTGGCTTGGGTTAGGGCCGCTCTGGTGTTCCAGCACCTGCGGCCCGTCATTTCCTTGATATCAGGGTTTCCATGCCTCGTCAATCCGCGATATCACGAAAAAAACGCGGTCCTCCGGCGACAGGAAAAGGTACGCCAATATTGGTCCGCCTACAGCCGCCGCTCCTTGCAACTCTGGACGCGTGGATTGCTATACAGGAGACCTCATTCACTCGACCGGAAGCAATTCGCCGCCTGATCGAGTTGGCATTAGCAGCCAAATCAAAAAGAAGCAGCGGAAACAAATAAGCGCTTTTTACGTTGTAGTGATTCACCGCCGCGGTATCGGCATATCTTGATCGACCCCCTGAAGGAACACCGTTACAAAGCTGGGGTCGCGCATTGCGCACGTTTTGCAAAAGCCGATCTTGACGGCGGAGCTGCCGGAACCGCGTGGGAGGGCGCCCCAAGCGGCAAAATTCGCTAAGGAATGATCATCCTCGACACGAATGTACTGAGCGCGATGCGCACGGTTCCCGACCTGACGGTGGTCATGTGGTTGGACCGCCAGCCTGCCGACACCGTATGGATCACTCATCATGCTGATCGATGCCAACATCGCTGATCGATACCATGTCGTTGCAACCCCGCGCGCGTGATTGGCTCGATCAGCAAGTAATTGCTTCAGCGTCCACGGCAATCTCGTGCCGGATGCTCACCCTGGCGGCGTTGGCGGCGGAACACGGACCGCGCAGAATTTAATGCCATTCCAACATGACCGTCGTATAAAAGCGCGGGGGATCGACCGGCATTTGGCAAGACGCGGCTTCGCCTTTGCGGCGCCAGCGCATGAGCGCGAACAAAACCAAGGGGCCTTATGAGTTCGTATCCGCAGCTACTTCCTCGAGCGCTGTGGGCGATCACCACAGACGAAATCTACCACCAGACTGCAAATAATAGTAGTTTCTCAATGCTTGCCAGTCGACATTCGCGTACCCTGCGTACGGATCTTTGGGCGGCTCATAGGCTAGGGCCTGGCTCAGTGCATCTATTTGGTCATCATGACGGGAATACGGAAACGCAAATAGCTCGTCCTCGAACGTCGCAAGCCAGGGTGCCTGGCGTGGCAACAGAATCGTGCCGCTCTTGAATTTCTCCAATTGAATAGCCATGCGCATTTTCTTGTTGAGTTGCGGCTTTATCGCCACGGCTGGCAGCTTCGCATTCTTCAGTTCCGTCACAAGAGGGATGCCCACGCCGGCATCTTCGACAAGAATAATGCTTGCGTGGTGGAGGTGAGCGAGCGCGATTGCGCGCTCTCTTAAGACCGGATAGAGGAGCCGGTCGCGCAGCACGTCGACGAGATAATATCTGCCTGCATGATACAGCAACGTCACGCATGCCGAATAATCATTCAACTCACCATCTTTCGAGGCGGTGTCCAAGGATTGAATGATCTTGAAATTATATGTGGGAGTCGGTAGCCGGTCGTACCGTTGGATCCAGCCTTGGTTCATGACGAGGCTGTCCGGGTGCATCGGGGATTGCTGATATTGAGCCGCAAACATCTCGGTTCCAATCTGGCGACGAATCTGGTCGAGAACATCTGGCGGTTCCCGTTCTTCATGAAGGACCTCGCCAACACGGCGTGTGTAATACTCAGTATCGCTGATCTGAATCCGTTCTTCCCGCTCGCTAATCGCTGGCAGAGCAAGCGTCGTCCAGTCACTGGAAGAGCGCTGTAATGTACCAGCCAAATCATGCTTATGAAGACGTTGCATGAGAAGAATGATGCGGCCGGTCTGTTTGTTGTCGAGCCGAGACACAAGCGTATTGTTGAACCAAATATTTACGTGTTCACGCTTGACGTCCGAAAGCGCGTCCATGGGTTTCACGGGGTCATCGACGAACACAATATCGCCGCCTCGCCCGGTCAGTGCTCCGTCGATGGACGTTGCGAGAAAAAAGCCGCTCCGGGTTGTTTGGACTTCGACTTCTGTGTTCTTGATAGACGATATGTGCGTTCCAGGAAAGAGCCGTCGGTACCACGAGGCATTCAAGATCGCCCGAAGGTCGTTCGTAAACTTTATCGAGAGATCAGAGCCGTAGGTAACCACGATGATCCGCAATGTCGGGTCAAGGCCTAATAAGAAGGCAGCGAACGCCACCATCATGGTGGATTTCAACGAGCGCGGTGGCACGTTGATGATGAGCCGCTTGATCTTGCCGAATCGCACCTGTTCGAACTTAAACGCCATCGCGTAAATATGCCAATTCATCAGAAGAACGGCATGCGGCATTAAGGTATGAAAACATTTCCGAAAGAAGCTCACAAAATCGGTGCGGCACGCAGCCTCGACGATTCGTGATTTGGGAACACGAGTGTTACTCATGAGACTATTCCTCATCTTGGGCTTTTTGCGCTTCGACTAGATTTTCGGGTGGAGCAAGCAGCTTTGCATTTTTGTTTGACGAGCTGAGAAGACCTGCGTCTTTCGCGGGATTGGCAAGAAGCGTGTCGGTATCAACTGGGTATTTTCCGCCGAAGCGCCTTACGAAATCGGCTAGCAGAGCTTCATCTTCGGCGGACAGGGCCTCGTCGAGTGCACCTTGAAGAGCTTGGCGGTCAGCGAGATCAACCCCGAGCTCCTTACAGAGCAAAATAAGATCGCGGCGGGCGTGGCGATCGCCCTTTGCCCATTGATCGACCAGGTGTTCGATGCCAGCTACAGCTTTGGTGTAGATTTTTTGTCGTTTGCCGCTGCGGGTCGTCGTCGGCCTAGCGAGGGCGACTTGCAACGGCGCCTTCAAGTTGGGCGCTTTCGTTTTCTTCGCCTTGCCATCCGGATTACCACTTTCGCCTTTTCGAAACCGGAACTGCTCGGGCGGGCGACCGTAACCGACTTCGTAAGTCTTGGACGGTGACTTCGAGGGTTCCTTACCCATAATCGCCTCCTAGAATGCACACGGCCATATTTTGTAATTCAGCCCGTATGATATATTATGCGGTCAATGTTGGTCCGCAACATACTTCTTGTATGACAAATTAAGCGACTACTGGAGCGCACCAAGTGGCGAAACGCGGCAGGCGGCCTAGGGGTGAATACCCGGAGAAAAAGCGGGTTTTTGCCTCGCGGATCCGCGAGGACACCTGGCAAATGCTGCAGCAGGCCGCCGCAACATCCGGCCGCAGCATCTCCCAGGAGTTCGAGCACCGGCTCCGCCGCGGGCTCGATGAGGACAAATGGATCGAAGATGGTTTCGGCGATCGTCGTACCTGTGCCGTGATGAAAATGGCGGCGATGGCGGCGGTCAACTCGGCTATGTTGAACCCGAAGGCTTCAAAGGCGCATTGGACATCAAATGTGGAAGCATTCGATCGCGCCCTAGACGCGATCATGGGTGTGTTGAAAGCCTTTCGTCCGCATGAACTGGCCGCGAAAGACCTGGCAACGGGGCCGGCCGAGATCGGCGCTGCGACTCTCGAACTGACCCGTGAAATTCAGGCCGCTGATCCCGCGCGCCCCCTGAACAAGATGACCAAGCGTCAACGTCAGATGCTCAGGCTCAAGGACGAGCTGGGAGAGCTCGTCGATCGGCCTGGGTCGCATGCTGCAGGGCAACAACGAAAAACCGCAGGGAAAAAGACATGAGGCGATGCAAACCCAGAAACTCACCACGCTTCAGAAAACGCGGAAATTCCCTGCTCATCGAGAACAATTCCCTGTTCGATTTGTGTAGGGAATTTGCCCGCAAGTATCAGAAATGGCGTAGCGATTGGCCATGACGATTCAAGAAGTAAGGCCGAATGGAGAAAATACCCTGCTCAATTCCCTGCCAGCAGGGAATTCAGTCCTCACGGCCGCAAAGGATCAAAACAGGGGCCCGTCGCCCTCGAGCTGCAAAGCCGCCGCGAACTCCCATTAGAGAATTTCTAAAGCGCGGTATGTAATCCTTCTAATGTTGAAATACGCGCGTTCTTTTGTTGACGCAGAACTGGAGCATCATATTGCATCAAATCTTCGTGGCAGCGTGCCTGATGACCTCTTGTTCCCGTATGATTCTAACGTAGAAACTGCGGCCCGATAACCGGCAAGGAGTTTCCACGTGCCGAGAACGCGCAAGTACCATTGCTGCATTAGGATCGTGCGAGAGCCCACGAAGCGAAACGGGCAAGCCAAGTTGGTCCTTTTCATCAAAGGACGCCAGGTCGAGGCCAGTCAAAAGCACACGGCGCTGCTTGAGTGCCTGCACAAAAATCAAGGGCACGTCGTTTCCTACAAGCAGCTTGGGCTAATCCTCGGGCACAGGTCTACCCGAACGCCGCAGCTGCACATTCTAAGGCAATATGTACTATGGATCACCAAGACTTTGGCTGCACATAAGGCATTGTGCGTGCTCGCCATGGCGCCCCGTGTCGGCTACGTGCTTTGCGGGCACAAATAGAACGCCGCCCCGGCTGGCGGCCCGTCCTTTTTCAGATCGCGATATCTGCTGTCAGTGGTAAGCGGACATCCGGGCTACGGCAGTGCCGACGGGCTACGGCAGTGCCGACGCCGAAACCGCGCACGACCAAGGCCATGCTAAGAGCGAGTTGAGCAGAGACAGCGCAAGTACACGTCCGCCTTCAAGGGAGAGCGGACATCTTCCAATGAAGTGCAACGGCCGGCTCGCACAACGTATCTAAGTCAATGCAGAATAGTACCCTGCGCTACTTCTTCAGCAGGGTTTTTCACGCACACTTTGATGTCGTCGTGCGGAAACTGATATTTGAGTTGCAAGCCCGCTATCAGCGCATCCTGGTAACGTCGATGCGTCGAGTTAACTTGCCCGTTAATTTGGAGGACATAATACTCACGGAGCGAACCGTACGTCGCGATCCCATTTTTCATGAGACACCCCATCAATGACCCCGAGACAGCCGTATGAAGGAACCGGCATACTCGGTGGGCATTTCCGACATTCAATAGCTTAAAGCTAAATTTGATCTTAAATAGCCTTATTTGGCTCAATCGCTTAGAATTACGATTCTTTGTTGTATAATTGCCACAAAAAGTTCCATCGGTGTAATTCTATCCAGCTCGAGCGCACCTGAAGCTTCACTTATTTCGTAATTAGCGGTTCTTGCGTCGCGCGTCCTGGCGTCCCCATTCCGAGCAATGACCCTCCGGAGCTGCCGTTGCCGCTCTTGCCGGGAACGGGGAACGCATAACCGAGAATCGCTTTGAGGACGAAACGATCGGAACCGGGGGTAAAGCCGTAGCCGGCACCCAACTCAACGTCGAACTCGCTCGCTTTGAAATCCGTAACGGCAAACAATTGTTGGCTCTGTTGCTGCAGGGGCAAGAAATCTCCGATCTTGCCGAAGTCGGCATAATATTCGAGGCCGACGTAGCGATCGTTGCCGAGATTGCGGGCAAGCCGAACAGCCGGCGCAAAGTCCGCTTCGCCGGTGGAGTTTAGACTGATATCCACGATTGGATTGACGATGAACTCCCAGTCCGAATTTCGAACGCCGATAATGGGCCGGATTTCCAATGCCCATGGCGTCGGCGAAAAACGCGGCAGCTCGTAGCCCAGCTCGAAATTAACGCCGTAGAAGAAGCTTCGCTGCGCGGCGTTCGGGATCACAAACAAAGTGCGCAACTTGGCCCCATCGGAGAGGAACTGGCCTGCACCATCCACCGCGAATGGCAGGTAGAAGCCGCCTTCCCACCAGTCGGTTATCCCATAGGCAAATTCAGGAGTGCCTTGCAGGGCGCGGTTCGACGTGAAGCCGCCTGGAAATTCCGGCTGGGTCTGTCCTACCGCCGCATAATTGAGATGTTGTTCTATGGTCCATTGTCCGACGCCGGCGATTTCTGCGTTGTAGACCTGGATTTCGTCATGAACGAGGTCAGCAGCCAGGCCAAATCGGCTTGCACAGAGCAAAGCCATAGCTGCGGCTGCGAATCGAACAGCCATACACGGGAACGATCGTAGATGCCGATTCATAGCCGACAGAACTAAATATACCACAGTCCGGCGCGATCGAACGGGGTGGCAGCAATGGGCAATGTCGGCTTCTGGCGTAGCGCGCGACCAATGTGCCCAACCGACATATCTAGAGCGCAATCTTTTCAAATTGACTCGATTGCGCCCTATTTGTTCGATGGAACATGATCTTTTCGGAAAACTGGTTTCCACACCGGATCGGGTCCGGGGCAGGCTTTTTCCGGATCATGCCCTAGGGGACACTCATCGCATCAGCTTATCGAGCGTGATCGGCAAATCCCGTACTCGCTTGCCCGTCGCGTGATAGACCGCGTTCGCGATCGCCGCCGCGACGCCGACGATGCCGATTTCGCCTACGCCTTTGATCCCGAGCGGATTGATCCTCTCATCCGGCTCGTCGACGAAAATCACGTCGATGCCATGAACATCGGCGTTCACGGGCACATGATATTCGGCAATGTTGGCGTTCATGATACGTCCGAAAGCATGATCGATGAGGGTTTCCTCGTGCAGCGCCATGCCGATGCCCCCCACCACACCGCCTAAGATCTGACTGCGCGCGGTCTTGGTATTGAGGATACGCCCGGCCGCAACGGCGCTGACGATACGGGTCACTCGGATCACGCCGAGCTCTTCATCGACCTTCACTTCGGCGAAAACCGCCGAATGGGTATTGCGCGCATGCGCGCTGTCGTCCTTGAAATCGGCGGAGCTCTCCTTTTCGAGTCGCTCCACCGCTCCGTACCGCATCGCATCGGCAATAGAAACAAAACGGCGAGCATCCCGTCTGTCGGCGAGATTGCCGTCCGCCAGCGCTACATCATGCACCTTCAGACCGCGCAGCGGCGATTCCGGCGCCGCTTTCGCCAGTCGCAACAGTTCCCTTTTGATTTCGGCGGCTGCGGCGGCGATCGCATGCGACACCGAGGCCGCGGTCCACGATCCACCTTCGACCGGCGACTGCGGCAGCACCGAATCGCCGAGCTTGACGGTAATGTTTTCGAGCGGCAATCCGAGCATGTCGGCGGCCACTTGCGTCATGATCGTATAGGTGCCGGTGCCGATATCGCTGGTCCCGCACGCGACCTCCGCGTGCCCGTCGGCGGTCAGTACGATGCGCGCGGCGGTATTCATCTGCAATGCTTCCCAGACCCCGGTCGCCATCCCCCAACCGACGAGTTCGCCCCCGTCGCGCATCGAGCGCGGCGCGGGATTGCGCTTATCCCAACCGAACGCCTGCGCTCCCTGGCGGTAGCATTCGCGCAGCCGCTTGCTGGTGAAGGGAACGTCGTTGTTTTGGTCGCGATCGGAATAAACGCGATAACGCAGCTCCACCGGATCGACATTTAGCGCGACTGCAAGCTCGTCCATCGCGCATTCGAGCGCATAGACGCCGCTCGCAGCGCCCGGCGCCCGCATGTCGCTTGGTGTAGGAAGATCGAGCTTCGCAAGTTTATGAGAATATCTTGCGCTGGAAGACTTATAGAGAAGCCCCGACCACGCGGTGTCGTTTCTGGCGAAGTCTTCGTAACGCGACGTTATCGCAATCGCTTCGTGCGTTACCGCATTGATCGTTCCCGCGGCGTTCGCACCAACGGCGAGGCGCTCGATCGTAGCGGGCCGGTAGCTCAACCCGTACATCTGCTGCCGAGTCAGTACGAGCCGCACCGAACGCTTGAGTGCGCGCGCGGCCAGCACAGCGAGCACGGCTTCGTATTGCGGACGCAGTCCAAGGCCGAATGCGCCGCCGACGAATGGAGAAAGAACGCGCAGGTCGTCCGGCTTCATGCCGAAGACG
>Ga0187780_10000101_pt1 | contig 66922 bp, 64 predicted proteins | sample 1015_Q2_SP10_20__FD_132429 | JGI IMG/M metagenome (GOLD analysis project Ga0187780, IMG submission 132429) | Tropical peat soil microbial communities from peatlands in Department of Meta, Colombia - 1015_Q2_SP10_20_MG | ecosystem: Environmental > Terrestrial > Soil > Wetlands > Peat | place...
GCCCCGACCCTCCTCCAGCCTATTCCAACTCACTCAGGCCAACTCCAGCCAAGGTTTGCGCAAAATCCGAACTTTGGCTGGAGTAGGCTGGAATGAGCTGGAGTGAGGTGGAGTTGAGCACAATTTGAGCACAGTTCCGGGGCGAACGATTGGAGAGAGCCGTAGCGCCTGACAATAAGAAGTGTAAACCCCTTGGGGTTTTCCGGTCTTAGGTTGGGCCTGTGCCTGCACCACCGCGACCGCCGATGCCACTGTCACGGTGCATGGCTGGGTCTTCATTGTTGGCAACGCGACAGACAGAGGAGTGCTCTGTCGGGCGGTTCGCGCCTCAATTCGTCTTGAAGCCGATGATTCGCGACACGTCGGTGAGGAGCCCGAACGCCGTCGTCTTATCCATCCCGCCCGCGAGCACGTAGCCTTTGCCGCCGGTTTCAACTTCGAGGCCATGCGCCGTCAGAGACACGATCGCCCGATGGGCCATGCCCGCCGCCTGGGCCGTCGGGACCTCGACGAGCACACCTCCGGGAAGGCCTACTTCCTCGTCGGTGATGCCATTCTTAATAATGAGTCGATGGATTTCGTCTTTCCTGAACGTGCGGCCGTTGCTCTCGATCGTGTCCGCCGTCACGCGAAACGTGCTCGGCGCGCGGTGTGATGGCGGGCGCAGATCACGGTTCCACGCCCACCAGGCGGCCCAGCCGCCGCCCCCCATGCCGATCAGGCCGAGAAGAGTATCGGATTTGACGAAACTCAGCCCCATCAGAAACATGATCGACCCGAGAATCACGATGAACCAGAATTTCTTCTGGGGAGCCGGAGTCACGTCAAAGACCGTGGCAGTTCCGTCCTGCCGCTTGCGATATTCTGAATCACTCATTGGCGACCTCCTTGTGAGCTACGACTGGCAACCCTGGACTTTGCGGTCAGGTACCGTGCGCACAATTTCGCTCCGCTTTGGACAGTTCAGCCACCCTTTTTCTTCAGCTCGCCATCGGGAGTGTCGAGCGTCCCATCGTCGTTAATGTCGATCGGGAAGTCATATTGGGACCCGTCGAGCCAGCGCAGGTAGATTTTTCCGCCGCCGGTCCAACATTCGGCCTCTTTCTCGCTAAACAATGCGGCCATTTTCCCGTCCTTCATCACGACGTCCGGCTCGCGCAGAGTTGCTTTGCCTGAGCGGAACACAATCCTGGGCCCCGGCCCTCCCGCGGCAGATTCGTACCGCCCCTCGAACTTCCCGGCACAGCTAATCAGGCCCGGCTTCGGTGCCTGTCCTGCCCGCTGTGCAGACTGTTCGGCAGCCTTCGCAGCGTTGCCGGTCACCGTCGCAAACACGAGTACCCCACTGATCAAGGCACAGACGGTAAGCTTCATGGTGTCTCCTTTTGGCAAGAACGAACAGGGAGGTGCTTTTTCTCTATCGTCAGCCGGGCCTGGCCATGAATGCGGCCCGTGCCGCATCACCCTGCTGATTGGATTGGGCCGAGGGCGGTATTGAATCGACTTCGCATAGTCACGTCAAGAGAAAAATCCGACGCGTTCAAAACTGATCGCGACGCTGCTATAAGCCCGCGTAGCGAGTACCTTCATGTGGGTCATGTGCAGGGGACCGTGAACGGTCGCGGCAAGACGAGAGGGGGTGCCAAAAACCTTTGTGTCCCCTCTTGCTCAAGCTGGTGAAGTTGCAAGGGGTTGGATCGGTCTTTCAGGGAATTCACAAACAACTGTTTCTGGAAAATTGTTTTGTGAACCGTCATCTCTGGAATAGCATGATCCTCTAATAGGCCCAGAATGGCCCAGTACCGAGCACGGATACTTTTCCACCAAGGCCGACATAGACCGTCCTGCCAAAAAAGAATGGCAGCCCCCAGTCAAACAACCCCGCAGAAAATGTTGGTCCGCCCACATTGCTAATGGCGGCATTTCCTGAAGAGAAGAGGGGTATGGGATTGGCGAGCTGAAAATTGACCAGGCTTGACGGAGACCCTGACAACTCCGTGTTGACCGCCGAGAAGGATAACGGAGAAGACGGGCAGTACAGAAAAGACAAATTTCCGGGACACAGCGGAATAGACAATGACGAGTCACTGAAAAAAAAGGCACTGGAGCCGGTATCGAATATTCCCGCTTCCTGCGTACTGACACCAGGGCTGGGGTTAAAGTGTGTCACGATTTGGCCCGATAAGTTGGTCGGTAACACCGTGACCCCGGAAGGTTGGTTATTGGATCTTGTTCCTATGCCTAGAATCAGGGAACCGGTAAGGGAGGGCGATCCACTGGCGGGCACAGACGGCAGGGCGACTATGACCCCATTATTATCAACTGGCAGAAGTCCCACCGGATTCTGGACCTGTTGGGAGGCCGAGATTGCAGTAGCAACACAAGGGAGTGGCGCACAGTTATAGTAAACCCCGCCGTCTAAAGGAAATACCCCAACGCCCAAGATGCCATTGAATCCGGCTTGTGCAGGACTAGAGTCGACTGAGGCTACGCCGCAGACGTTCGAAGCAGGTTGGCCCGCGGGGGTGTATTGTCCCGCGAAGGTCGGATCGATCACTTGGATAGGGACCATCACAGCCGGTTCCCCTCCCAAAATGATGTCCGCTGATTGAACGCGCCCCCAATCGGCAGTGCCTCCAAAATACATGCATTCTCCGATGTTGCTGGATGGGAGTGTGATCCCTAAGACAGAGGTAAAAATCCGGAGTCCCGATGATCCGGTATCCACCAGAACGTCCGTAATGGTTTGACAGTTTGAGGTAGCGGGCTGGCAAATGGTGACTTGGGTGCAGGGCTCATTGGCAAATATGCAGACCGCGGCAGAAGATGGATTTATTGTGATTGCGAGGACGTTGAGACCAGAAGGCCCGGAAGGAGTGGAAGGGCTAGAGCCTCCTGAATTGCCACAACCTAGCAGAAGCGTTACGGCAACGCCGAAAAGACCCGATACGCACGATCTCAGAATCATTGGATCATCTCTCTTGTCACTCCCGAAGGGAGGAGTGATGGAATATAGGCTCTTCCGCGTATATCTCCTGGATGACCGCCCGTTTCTACCACGACACGGGACCCCTGGATGCGGGTCATCCCACGCCTCCCAGGCCCGTTCGATGCGGCCGCAGTAGCTGCCTCCTGGTATTCCTGAAAATAAGAACCCAAGAGTGAAACCAAGTGTGGAGGTCTTCTTCCTCTCCAGGCCACGGCAAAGACCGTATCCCCAAACACATATTCCCGAAGCACGAGCTCCAATGTAGTAATTTCCTGAATGATATATCCCTGTTCCGTGATCACCCTGATTTGTCCGGTAAGTGCCACGCGGTCTGTTTCCACGGAACTCGCCGGTTCCCCCAAGACGGCCCAGGTTCTAGGGAGATTGATGATCAAGATCAGACTGATCGCTACTGCCATCTCAAGAACAAGCCTATGTTTCATCACATGCCTCTGGCAGCAAAGACCTGGCACTCGAGATCTGGTTCCATTCCCGTTTCTATATGAGTTTGATTCACTCCGGGGACTTAATGATCGCCTGGCTTGCCATCACACTGTTCGGGACAACGATTTCGTGGTTCTCCGGAGTCCTAATAATGGTATAGCCCAGGGTGAGGTCTGCTATCGTGCCAGTTTGAACGCCAGACGGAACCGTCAATTGCACCGAGTCCCCGATCTGGAACGGCCGATACAACAGCAGAGAGAATCCGGCGATCAGATTGCCGAGCGTACTCTGGGCAGCTAAGCCAATAAGAACAGAGGCCACACTGGCACCCGTGAGCAGCGCAGTCCCAAGGGAGCGGAGTTCGGGGATCAGGTGGGCATACAGAATCAAGGCGAGTACCCAAACGAGAACGTCCCCCATGCGACGCAGGAAGTTCGCCGTCGTGTGGTCCAGCACCCCACCTTCGAGCCGCTCCAGAGTTACGCGCAGCGAGCGCATGCTCAACCACGCCACCAGAAGGAACACCAGAGCGTAGAAGATTACTCCGAACAGTGTGCCAGGGTTGACAAATTCCCCGCTGAGAATCCGTTCCAATGGCGTCATATTTGCCTCCCGAGTAAATTTCAACTACAGAAATTATTTGTTTTTGAACCGGCATTAGGATAGGTCGAATTCTTCGGGAAATCGACCAGATTTTATTGCGATTTTCGATAAGGTTTTTGGCTCAGATCAATCGGGACTAATCAAAGCCTTATTTTTACGGCGGTTACTTTTCAGAATAGGATTTTTTACTCAAAATTTATGACTGAGAGGCCGAATCGGAGCCGAATACCTCAAGCGACGAAGGAACGGATAGAGGCTTAGCCGAACTACGTATTTTCTCTGTGGCCATTTTTGTGCCAGAACAAAATCGGGAACCAAGGGAAGGGACAGAAAACAATAGAAGAAATAGAACCCCCGAACCTCGCGGGATCTCGGATATAAACGGGGAAACCGTTGCAACAGCGAGCAACCTCAAAAATCTGTCTGTTTACCTTCACACGGAAGAGGCCACAGGTTCGATACCTGTATCGCCCACCACTTCGCTAGGACTTACCGCAGGTTCTCTCTCCTAAATGCGCCAAGTTTCTGGTTTTTTGGGGGAGCGGTTGAAACCGCCTGTTTTCTAGACAGAATTCGGATCGTCGGCTACACTTCAATTTGTCAATTCAGTAGCAACCGGAGCGGTCGAACAGACGTAGACTAAAGTGAGGTTAGCCATGCGGACAACAGCTCTTGCCGTTGGTGTGTTGCTTCTGGTCATTGTTACCGGCTGTGCGAGTAATCGCCAAGAACAGACCGCGGTAGATCTAGGAGACGGAGATTATCGGGCACCAGCCAGCATTTATAGTGTTATGGACAGCACCGCGTTGGTGTATACCAACCCGATCGCTGGCTCCCCGATCAACGATAACGTCTGGCGCTGGACCGCATTCATCTTGCACCCTGTCGGAATGGCGTTGGATTACGGCTTTAATCGGCCATTCTACAAGCTCACCAGCTCGATGCCTTATCTCTTCGGCTATACCAGTGAGGACGCGGTGCTGGACAGCCAGCGCCAATAACCTTCCTCCCTTCCTGAGAAATTGACAACAACGCCCGCTCAACATCTGAGCGGGCGTTGTCGTTTGTCCTCTTGGCAAACCAGTTCTTATTTCGTGTATGCTCCCTTAGTGAGGTCGAGTAGCCAATCCGCAGAACTACGTCTGCCTTTCCTGCACCATCTCGCGCTAATTTCTTGGGTAGGATTCTCCCTTCTGCTCCCAGGTTGTGAGACCTCTGTTCCGCGGCCCCCACTGCCACCGTCCGAAAGCGATTTGATCCTGTTGAAGTCGACTGCATTATGCAATCGAAAGGCCGATTTTAGTAAAAACCACCCCCTTGCATCCCTCAAGCAAAAGACGTGGGGGACTGGACAGGAATTGATCCTGTTGTCCGATCGGAGCCCATCGCACGCCGACGAGTCATTTTTTTTCGATGAAGATGGGCTCTTGGTTGGTGCGCTGTTCACCTTCTCCTCCGGCCTGGATCTTTCACCCTATCCGGTGCTACGAGATACGCTTGCCAGGTTAAAGCCTGTTCTGGAGTTCTACGTCAACGTCGCGAATCTCTCATCAAAGGACAGCATGAACTCTAGTACCCTCTACGAAACCGGGGATGAAAAATCGACGACTCAGTATCTGGTACTCGCTGCGGGAGAGCATCCGACGTTACTCCAGGCTTCCATCACAATCGATCCCTACGCGCGTCTCTTCTCCCCTTACCGGCGGGAATTTCTTGAGCGGTTGCGAAATCCGACTGGTACCAAGCCCGGACTAAAGCTTGAGAGTCAAGGTGCCGACGATAAGGAACCGTTCCCGTCACTCCAGCAATTTGCTCGCGGTGAGACGGCACAGCTGTCCTACTGCGGCAGTCAAAACTACGACATTGCCGCGGATGCATATCAAAAGGCGATCGCGAGCGGTTTCTCCAACAAAGTGTGGCTGGCCGAAGCACATCACAAGCTCGGCCTTGCCTGGGAAGGGAAAGGTCAGTATGAAAAGGCCAAAGCGGAGATGCTGCAGTCGCTTACGATCAGGCCCAACACTCCCGAAATCTTAAACAACCTTGGGACTGTGTACGTCAAGTTGGGAGACAAGGCGAACGCGCTGGCCTCTTTCGAAAAAGCTGTCACTCTTCGTCCGAACTACGCCATTGCACGCTATCACCTCGCGGAAGCCTATGAACCGACTGACTCCAAACGCTCGATTTCGGAGTACGAAACCTATCTCGCCCTCGTCGAAGGGATCCCCGACGAAGCCGACCGAATCGCGCTCGTGCAACAACGGGTCAAGGCCTTGAAAAAGCCCTGAGTCGGCGCCCGACAACCCTGGTGTTCTGATTGACCGAAAGAATAGGGCCAGATCGTAACGGTAGAATCTACCAGTTTCGAGACGGCACTACCGGCGGGTCTTCTCTTCCTGCTCTTGGAGCGTCTTGCAGGCGATACAGAGCGTCGTGACCGGCCGAGCCTTGAGCCGTTCGTAAGGAATGTCCTCTTCGCATCGTTCACAGATCCCGTAGGTCTGCTTGTCCATACGATCGAGTGCTTCATCGATCTTCTTGAGCAGTTTCTGTTCGCGTTCCTTAATTCGCATGGAGAAATTCTGATCCGCCTCCGCTGTCGCTTGATCGCTGACATCCGCGAACGTTTCTTGACTCTTCCGAGTGGTACGCCCCTCTCCAGCCTCCGCTAAAATCGCAGCACGCTGGCGCTCAAGGTCTCGACGGATGCCGGTATATTTCCCACGCGCTGCTGAAGCGGGTTGTTTTCGCTTGATTGTGACAGCGTTAGTTAAAGATTTCGGAGAAACGGTTCGTTTGGAAGCAGTCCGTGCTTTCATCACTAAATCCTGCAGATGCTGGCTTCAGGCTTAACAGCGTCAAACTATAGCAGGGGGTTGAAGAGAGGGTCAATGGGACGACCAGGACAACAGCCTGCCTGGTTCGTCAAAGGTCCCGGCGGCCTTCGATCGACTTGAGCAAAGTCACTTCGTCGGCATATTCGATATCCATCCCGACGGGAATCCCGTAGGCGATTCGGGAGACTCGCGTGCCAAACGGTCTCAACTGGTTCGTCAAATAGATGGCTGTGGCTTCGCCCTCGATTGTAGGGTTGGTCGCGAAAATAACTTCTTCGATCCCCCCGAGCTTCACACGATCGATGAGTTCTTCCGCACGAATATCAGACGGTCCGACCCCCTCCAACGGTGAGAGGGCGCCCAATAAGACATGGTACAGGCCGCGATAACCGCCGGCGCGCTCAATGGCATAGAGCGTGCTGGGTTCTTCCACCACCATGATTCTGGTACGGTCTCGCTTCGGGTCCAGGCAAAGCTCGCACAACTCGCCCTCCGCGATATTTCGACATTGCCGACAGAACGTGAGGCCGTCTTTCACGGCACGAATGGCCTCAGCGAGCCGCAGCGCATCCTCACGATCAACCTTTAACACATGGAACGCTAACCGCTGCGCTGTCTTCTGTCCGATGCCCGGCAAACGGACCAACTCTCGAACTAGTCGAGCCAGCAATCCCTGTTGATCAACCGCCATAAAAGCCAGTCCGCTAGAAGAGCCCCGGGATATTGAGCCCGCCAGTCAAGGACTTCATTTCGTTCGCCATCATTTCCCGGGCTTTCCGTAGCGCGTCATTCGTCGCGGCCAACATGAGGTCCTGCACCATGTCGGCGTCTCCACTTTTAACGACTTCGGGATCAATGACGATCTTGACAAGTTCCATCGCGCCATTCGCCGTGACGGTCACACTGCCTCCCCCCGCCGTCCCCGTCACGGTCTTGGATGCGGCTTGTTCCTGTACTTTCGCCATCTGAGCCTGCATGGCCTGCGCCTGTTTGAGCAAACCCGCCATGTTGCCCAACGGATTTTTCATTGCCCCGCCTCCTTCTGATTCGACACCTGTCGAACATCAGCCAGCTCTGCTCCGAAGATCTCTAGGGCTTCCTTCACTACTGGATGAGTCCGAGCCTGCTCAAACATGACGAGGCGCTGTCCCTGCTCTTTGGCAGCCCTGAGCTGCGCCATCGTCTTCCCGGGTGGATCCGTGTCCGCCAACTCCACGATGCGCAGTCGGACCCTTCGGCTACTCAACCGTTCACAGATTGCCGTCAACGCGACAAGATTGTCTGGCTTCTCGATCATCCCTCGCGCAACCGTGGCTTGCCTGGTAAACCCGATTGTCACCTGATTTCCCTCTGTTTCCACCAATCGCCCCATCTCGAGAAAAGGTGCGATGTTCGGATGGGCGGCAGTAACAGCCTCTTGGAATGCCTCCCAATTGAGCGTTGCGAGCGGAGGCGAAGGTTCTGGGGGAAGCGGCGTCACGGCGGATTGCCGCGCACCCGCCTGATTAACCGACAAATCTAGCATGGATTCGGCCATCCCGGCGGTTGTAGCACGTACGCGTTCGGTGGACGACGGACCGCTCGATACAGTATCGGCCAATTGCGCAGCTCCTATTGATGGTGCCGCTGTAGAGCGGCCCGGCAGCTCCGGTTTGTTCGGCCTGGTCGATGATTCAGAGGGAGACCTTTGCTTTTGAATGGGCTGCGTCTCCTGATCAGGCTTTCTATCTGAGCGTCGGCCTAGGCGAGTGGCACGAACCGCCGCCGTTTCAAGGATGAACCGAGGGTGGGCGCTGAATCGGAGCGCATCTTCTGCCTGGGTAAAAATGGCGAAGAGTTCTTGGAGTTGTTCGGGCGAGAGCAATCGCGCATCAGCCGTGATTTGGGGCAAATCTTCTGCCGAAGCTTCAATCAGCCCGCGCAGTTCTTGAGGAGCCGTGACAACCGACGCCACCAGCATATTACGCAGATATTCGACCACGTCAGAACAATAGGCTCGGAGATCGTGCCCTTGATCGAGCAGATTGGCCAACATGCGGAGTGCAGCCGGAGTATCCTGACCGATAATCGCCTGGATGATTCCTCGAACGAGTTCCTGCGGTACAGCTCCCAGGAGCGCTTCAAGATCGGCGTGAACGATCGTGATACCGCCGAATGCGACGGCCTGGTCCAGGAGGCTGAGCGCGTCACGCATGCTCCCCTCACTAGCCCGAGCGAGCGCCATTAGGCTGCGATCCTCCAGTGCAATGCCATCCTGCCGTGCGACATGGCGCAACCGTTCGACAATCTCGGTGCGCGCGATGCGACGGAAATTATAGTGCTGACAACGAGACAGGATGGTGGCTGGAATCTTGTGGATTTCGGTAGTGGCGAAAATGAAGACCACATGCGACGGTGGTTCCTCCAGTGTCTTGAGGAGGGCGTTGAAGGCCGAATTTGACAACATATGGACTTCGTCGATGATGTAGACGCGATACTGACCACGGAAGGGCGCGAACTTGACGTTCTCGCGAATCTCGCGCACGTCATCCACGCTCGTATTGGACGCGCCATCGATTTCGATGACATCGACCGACGTTCCTTGAGCAATTTCCTGGCAGTTCACACAGGTCGTGCAGGGTGTACCGGTCGGTCCCCGCTCGCAGTTGAGACTCTTTGCGAGAATTCTCGCCACGGTTGTTTTCCCCACGCCGCGAGTACCGGAGAACAGATACGCATGGGCGATCCGTTTTGTGTTGATAGAATTGACCAGCGTTTGCACAACGTGTGGCTGACCGATCACATCATCGAATGTCCCAGGGCGGTATTTACGAGCAGAGACTTGGTAGTCCATTGATCGTATGTTTCCACATGGCAGGATGTTCAAACAGGCGATCCAACAAGGCCGCAGGGACTGAGAACTCCGAGGCGTACGTTCTGTGGTACGCCGAGGAGAGCGAAGGACCGAGAACGACGTTGGGAGCCTGTTTCAACATCCTGAAAAGCGGGGCCAGGTGATCCTGCGGCACCCAGGACTTTCTGCTTACCGTTGCTTCCTTCCGGACCTGGCGGGGTTCACAGGGTTCTGTTGCACAGGGCCCAGCCCCTTTTCGAAGTAATGAGCGTTGAGGACCGAGTGCTGAGTGGACACGGAATCAGCTTGATTTTGACACCCCATTCCTCAGCATTCATGACTCAGCGCTTGGGTTTGGCGGAGAGGGTGGGATTCGAACCCACGGTCCCGTTGCCGAGACGCATGCTTTCCAAGCATGTCGATTCGTCCACTCTCGCACCTCTCCACATCGACCTCATGCCAGGCGGCGAGCATCTTAACACGCGCTCTGAGCACCAGCAAGGCAACGATTCGCACGAAGATGCGTCACGTGGTTGATTCCGACGTTGACCACCAAAAGATTCATTTCCTATACTGCGGTCAAGCGAACGGAGGTGGGCGATGAGAATCGTGGTCGGACTCGGAGTGATCGTTCTGCTCCTTCTCGGATTGATCCTCTCTCTACCCTTCCTTGTCGACTTAAACAAGTACCAGGATCAATACAAGCCGCTCATCGAAGACGCGCTTAATCGCAAAGTCCAACTGCAAGACATCCGCTTGACCATCTGGCCACGTATCGGCGCACGTGTAACTGGCTTTGCCGTATTGGATGACCCGGCGTTTGATTCAAGTCCGTTCACCTCGCTCACCTCGCTCGATGTAGGGGTCAAACTGACGCCCCTGTTGAGCGGCAAAGTCGAAGTTGAAGAGATCACGCTCCGAGACCCAGTGATCACCGTCATCAAGAATAAGAATGGCGTCCTGAATGTGTCCACGCTCGGTCGCTCTGGTGTGGCAACGCCTGTCACGCCGTCGCACGCACCGGTTCCATCGGCCGAAGGTCCGCTCAAGATACTCGCGCTGCTGGCAGTTGACCAGGTCTCCATCGTGGGTGGGAAACTGACCTATCGCGATCTGTCAACAACTAGCCCGACTGAGTATGTGTTGCAGGAATTGGAACTGCTCCTGAAATCCGTACGACTGGGCCAAACCCCCAGTCTTCATCTGGCGACACTCATTCAACCATTCAACATGCCGGTGACTCTCAACGGCACGTTCGGGCCTCTTAAGGAAACAACGGACATCGATGCGATCAATATGCAACTCGCGCTGGGGAAAACCTCCTTGTCGATTACCGGAAGCATGGCCGAACATGACGCGAAGATCAACGTCGGTTCAGCGGTGATTAACACGGCCGATCTTCCGGTCGCTCTTCCGCTGAAGAAGCCGGTTGAGATACAGAACCTCCAGGTCGTCGCGGAGGTCAAGGGCCAGGAGGCACGCCTGCACAACCTGTCGCTGCACCTCTTCGGTGGGGAGGTGAAGGCACAGGGGACACTCACCTCCGGTTCCGACGCTCCTCCATTCGGAGCCAAGTTGACGATGAAAGACCTACAGCTCGGTCCAGCTCTTGAGGCAATTGCCGCCCTGGAAGTATCGATCAACGGAGCGGCTCAAGGAGACATGACCTTGCAGGGCCATGGTTTCTCGATGGCAGACCTCACTAAATCCCTAGAAGGAGCGGGCCATGTCGCAGTGAAAGAAGGGAAGGTCGAAGGGGCGAATTTGCTGCAGGAGGCCGTCTCCATCCTCAACGTCGCCGGCATTCACATCGACAATCCAAAAGTGACAGCCTTTTCGACTGTTGAGACGGATCTGGCCATCAAGCAAGGAGTTATTTACGTCCAGCGTCTCCTGATGGATAGCCATGATTTCCAAGCCACCGGAGGGGGGACTGTCGGATTTGATCACACTCTGAATCTCGTGGTAAACCTCAACCTCTCACAAGACCTCAGTCAGAAAATCGCCGGCTCCTCTCCTGTCGCTAAATTGGCCATCAGGGATGGGCGACTCGTTCTGCCGCTCCTCATCACCGGCACCGCGCAGGCGCCCTCATTCGGATTGGACATGAAGAGGATCAGCGGAAAGGTTCAAGAGCAGGTGCAGAAAAAAGTTGAGGAAGCCGTCGGCAGGCTTCTGAAAGGCACCACGAAACCGGAAGATCTGAAACAACAGGGCCAAGAGTTGTTCAAAGACTTCCTTGGACGCTAGGAGGATTGCCCTATGAATCCCATGGACACTATCGTGCAATACGCGGTGCAGTATGGAATGCAGGCTGTTGTGGCAATCGCCATTTTCACTGCCGGAGCGATGGCGGCACGATGGACGGGCAATCTCGCTCAGCAGCAACTAGAACGCTACACGCTGGAACCGCCCGTTCGCCTGTTACTCGTCCGCATCGTCAAGATTATCGTGCTGTTGTTTACGGCGGTCGTCGCGCTCGACGCGTTGGGAGTCCCGATCGCTCCGCTCGTCGCGGGGATCGGCGTCGCCGGCGTAGGGATCGGCCTCGCTCTTCAAGGGGTCTTGAGCAACGTGATGGCCGGGCTCTCGATCATCTTCACAAAACCGTACAAGGTCGGAGAACACATCTCATTGTTGGGCGTCCATGGCGATGTGATATTGATCGACATTTTCTCGACGACACTGATGCATCCGGACCGCTCGCGCGTCATTATCCCTAATCGGAAGATCGTTGGGGAAATCCTCCACAATTTTGGCATGATCCGACAGATCCACATGACCGTCGACGTGGCCTATACCACGGATCTTAACCAGGCGCTAACGATTATTCGTGAGGTCGTGACCGGTCATCCGCACGTGCTGAAAGATCCACCCCCTTCCGTCGGCATCAGTAACCTTGGTCATCCCGCTGTCACGATCGCTGTAGAGCCATGGTCCGCAGTCGCGCATTATAGTTCTACCCAGGCCGAAATAAACAAAGCGATTATTGAGCGATTGCGAGATGTTCGCGTTCAATTTCCTTCCGCTCCTCCTCCCCCGCCAGTATGAGCGCAAGGAACTCTTCCTATTCTCGTCCGTGAGGGGTGGAATCCAGAAAGGTTCCGAGACCATCCCGTCCTTGTGGCATTTTAGGTCTTTTATTGCGGCAAGAGGCCACAACAGCACGCATACGTGTAGGCCTGTAGGTGTTGTCAGTTATCGCAAACCATGTGAATTACATGGCAAGCTGGTGTCAACTCTACAGGGGCACCAAGATTGCTCGATCTCTGGGTACGGTTCTCAAACTTTGGCGTTGCGATTCGTCACGAAGTCGGCTATACAGGCATCCCCAAAACTTGAGTGCTGTATCGTGTTGGAGATATCGGATTGATGGACATTTAGTCACGTACGTGGCTCAGGAACCTGAGATTGATTTAGCATTTGAGAAAAACGTGATGTCATCGTCACCCCTCGTCTTAATCACGCCGTCTTCTTCTTCCATCATAGATCATGTATGCGCTGCTGACGTACCTGTCCGCTTCAAAATCATTCCACGCTTTATCCGTAGCTTCCAGCGGACAATTGAATACGATAGCAGGCTGACTGTCTGAACCAAGAATACGAACGCTCTCTAATTGTGGACATTGGGATATTTCGTGAATATCTCGCAATAGCGAAGATAGGGCGGGCGTCGTTGCCTTGAACCTTGCTCCAGAGGAGGAGAGATCATGCTGAAAGAGTTTAAGGAATTTGCCCTGAGGGGCAATGTGCTCGATATGGCGATCGGAATCATCATTGGAGCTGCATTTGGAAAGATTGTTACGTCGCTCGTCAGCGACGTGCTGATGCCACCTCTCGGGCTGCTGCTCGGTAAGGTCGATTTCTCAAGTCTTTTTCTGAATCTTTCCGGCATCCCCCAACAGTCATTAGCCGCGGCCAAGGCAGCCGGAGCCCCCACGATCAATTACGGGGTCTTTCTTCAGACCGTGTTTGATTTCGTCATTATTGCGTTCGTAATCTTCATGTTGGTCAAGCAGGTGAACCGGCTCAAGAAACCGGAGGCACCGACCGTCCCTACGACCAAAGAGTGCCCACAGTGTTTATCGACGATTCCGATTAAGGCAACCAGGTGCGCACACTGTACGTCCAATATCTAAGGTGCGCTATGAGTGATTCAACACATACAACTCACCTCACCAAACAAAAGGAGACCATGATGAAAGCCATAAAGATCTCTGTCCTGGCTGTCAGTATGCTGGCTATCGCCGGCAATGCGGGAGCCATCGATTTCGGTGCCATCTGCTGCGATGGCGGCTATGAATACCGCCACCCATCGGCCTGGGAAAAAGAACAGCAGCGGTTGAGAGATCAACTGGCCGCCGCACAGAAGCAGTTGGCCGATCGCGATCGTGAAATCGCCTCCCTCCGATCTAGTGCGGGTGATTCAGTCCGATCAGCCCAGGCTGAAGTCGACCGGTCCAAGTCGCGTATCGCGGAGCTTGAAGGGCAGCTGGCAGATCGAGATCGTGAGATGGCCTCTCTGCGGGCCGGTGCCGGCGATTCCTCCAGACTGGCAAGCCAACTGTCCTCGAGTCAAGCGGAACGGGATCGTTTGGCTTCAGAGCTTGCTGCGAGCCAAGCGTCGCTTGCAGCGCTTCAAGCTGGTGCGGGAGACAAGGACAAACTGGCCCCAGAACTCGCTGCTGCCAAACAACGCATTGCCGACCTTGAAAAACAACTCGCCGATCGAGATCGAGAACTGGTCGCACTTCGCGGCGACCTCTCCTCCGAAATGGCCAAACTGAAAGAAGCGCAACGCGGACTCATTCGTGCGCTGAGACCCGAGATCGAGAAGAAGCATATCACCGTCGAATTAGACAATGAGCGACTGCTGATCAACCTGGCCTCGGGGTACCTCTTTGGTTCCGGCGAAGATCAGCTCAAGCCGGCTGGCGCCGACGCACTGAAGCAAGTTGGTGCCATCCTCAAAGATTTCCCCGAATATAAAGTTGCTGTGGACGGTCACACTGACGACCGGCCGATCCGGTCCACGCTCAAGAGGAAATTTCCTTCCAATAAGGAACTTTCCGAGGCGCGCGCGGCTAACGCAGCCGTAGCCTTGGCCGATGGTGGACTCACCGGAGCCGCCACAGCCGGCTACGCCGATACAATGCCGGTGGCACCAAACACCTCCGATGCAGGTCGGGCGAAAAACCGGCGCGTCGAGGTAAGGGTCACGAGGTAGGAGACATAGTTCATCTTGCTGGGCGAGGGAGCAGTTCTCCTCTTCCTCGCCCATCTCGATGCTGCGATGGGAAAGGAAGAGGGCAGGTTCCCCAGCTTGCGGGGCATTTAACGGCCATGGGGGGATCCTCATGAACCGATACATCACATGGGCATCGTACATCGCGTTGGCGCTTGTTGCAGCAGGATGCACTCGAGAGCCGATTTGCTGTGACGGCGGGTATGAATATCGGCATGCCGGCCGGACGGCTGAATCACCCAAACCGGACGAGCGCGACGCGAAGATCGCAATGTTGGAACAAGAGCGTCAACAGCAAACCGAATCGCTGGCGGCACTGCGGAGCCAAGTGGAGGAGCTCGAACGCCAACTCGCCGCGCAAGAGGCTACCCGCGTGACGCCGGTCGCGCAGGCCCAGCGTGGGCTCGGGGTGGCACTACGGCCTGAAATCGAGAAAGGCGACATCACGGTAGACGTGAACAGCGAACGCCTGTTGATCAAGCTCGCATCGACGTACTTGTTCGATTCCGGGCATGATGCCTTGAGGCCGGCAGGAATCGATGCACTCAAGCGTACCGGAGAGATTCTCAAGGATTACCCGGAATATCAGATGGAGGTCACTGGACATACCGACAACGTGCCGATTGGCAGCAAGCTCCTCCCGCGATTTGCGGACAATGAGGCGTTGTCCACTGCGCGTGCCGAGCAGGCCGCGCGCGTGCTCCAAGACAGTGGCGTTGATCCATCCAAGCTTCTGGTTCGTGGGTACGGTGACGCTCAACCGCTGGCAACAAATGATAACGAAGATGGTCGGCGTATGAATCGGCGCGTAGAGATTCGAGTTACACCGAAAAGATGAGCCGTTGGGATCAGCAATTTTGCGACGAAAGACGATTGAAGGAAGCTGGAGGATTCTGAAGACGGATAACTAGTGGACTCTCCGCCGTAGATCGGGCGGCGTATTCATGATGAATATGCCGCCCGCTTCTCTCCCTGCACATCACAGATGACAGTCGCTCTCCCTGCGAGTTCCCGCGATTGACTCCCCTGCCACGGTTGCCAAAATTTTATAGTGTCCAAGCCCCAGTTCTTTCCCATATGCTTCTCCCACCAACACATCCTGCACATGTTGGTGATCCCACGCCCGGAAAACGGACTTGCCCTCTTTGAGACCGTCAAATTCATGTCCTTCCAGCGCCTTGATCACCGCCTGTGTGTCGGTCATGCCTGCTCGCTGAGCGGCCTCGAGAATCTGGGGTCATAGCCGCATATCCCAGGTAACACCGCGAGGTCGGAGTGTGATTGTACTTGTCGATCACCCCTTGGATGAATCGGCGGGAGCTGTCGGTATCGATCTTCGGATCCCAGATCAAGCCCCACATTCCCGCATTGTTGGCATACCCAAGCGGCCGTCCAATCTGTTCTCCACCAATCATTCCCCCGACTCCAATCTTCTCCTTGGTCAACTCCAGCTTGGCATAGCCTTTGAGGGCATGGACCAAATCCCACCCGTAGAGATTGAGCAGGATTAGCGACGGATGTTTATCCTTCGCCCCCGCAAGGGCCGACGTAAAGTCCGTGGATCCAAACGGCATCAGTGCCTCGCCGGCGAATTCAACGCCATGGGCTTGCCCCGCTGTGACCATCGCTTGGGCTGTCGATTTGCCGTCGAGTGTGCTGGTCGTAATCATATACCAGCGGGTGCCGTATGCTTTAACAAGATGCGGAACGACGGCCTGCGACATCATCGTGGCGTTGGGCATAAACACAAAGGTATGTGAATTACAGGCAGCGCCGGTCAGCTCGGGAAGAGAGGCACCGGTGACCATGAACAGTTTGTTTTCTTTCTGAGCCAAGGCGCTCACTGCCAAAGCGCAGTCGCCGTTGAAGGTTCCCATCAAGAAGTCCACCCGTTCCTCCTTGATAAACTTTGTCGCGGCTTTAACTGCTGTTTCCGGATCCGAGGCATCGTCCGCTTCAAGGATGACGATCGGCCGCCCCAACACTCCACCCCGTTTATTGAACAGATCTACCGCTACATTGGCACCGTGCACGTCGTGGATCGACGAGGTCTTATAGGGGCTCGATAACGGATCGATGATCCCAACCTTGATCGGTTCGGCTGCGTGCGCCTGTCGCGAGCGTGGCGCGATGCTAAGAATTTGGCTGGCCAGATCCCCAAAAACTAGAGCTCCGCCAGTTGTAGCCGAAAGTTGTAGGAACGTTCTGCGAGAGATGCTAACCATGGCGACAATCCTCCTCTTTCATGGCAGGCCGGCTAGTCGGGTTCACATGGTTACACTGAACCTAACCGCTCTTGCAACAGATACGTCCACTCAGAGGAGAGAGCAGGGATGTCAAGAGTATGCTAAAGGTTGCCGACCCTGAGCATACGGTCGCGGCTCAATATAGGGCGGCGTGGCGGAGAACGATGATGAGAATCTTTTCCGGGTCACTAACTATATTGGTCTTCTGTGTAGACCTGCTTGATCGACCAGAAGACTGCTTCTTTCAATTTCTTAATCTGCGGATCCGGCGGATCATTCCGGATTTTTTGCAATTTCTTGTCGAGATCGAATAGCGGCTTCACCGACCGACGGTCCGGCACCCTACCCAACGCCCACGCCACTTCGGTTTGTACCGTGATGTCGATGCCGGGGGGATCGAGCATCTCCAGAAGCGGCGGGATGACGGACGAATCGTTGTGAATGTTGCCTAAGTCGCCCAATCCCTTTGCGGCCGCCGCTTGCAGTTCCGGTTGCCTCGAGTGTTTCAGGATATCGACCAGAATCGGTATGCCTTCTTTCCCCATGTTTCCAAGCGCCACAGCAGCTTGCTTGGACAGCTCTTTATCCTTCAGCGCTTCTTTTAATTTCGGCAAAGCCTCATCAGCTTCCATTTCTCCCAAGAGGGAAATGATCTTCAATTTTCTGAGCTGGCTCGTGTCCGATTTGTCCAAGAGCTTGAGTAGGCGATCCGGCTGTCCCCACTCGGCTGTGACAATCACGGGGAAGTCATACTGTTCCAGCCGCTCTTTCAATCGTTCCATGGCATAGGCCCCCGCATCGGCAGCTTTCGCGGTTTGAGCTGCGGCGACCGCGTCTTCGAAGTCCGTCCGGACCTCTTTCTGCCAATTGATCTTCATCGTTCCGAGCAGATAGTTCAGTTGGCATGCAGGACCTTTCCACAGGCGGGAGGGCGCATCAGGCAAGTCGGCGTCTCCACCGGCCGTCGTCGTGCCTTCCCATGTTTTGCGCTGCTCGCATTTCACCTTAAACAGAACGTCATGAGGCTTGGTGCGGTCCTGAACAATCGTATAGCCTAATTCTTGAAGGCGACGTGACGTCACCTCCGCAATGGGCTTGGCATCGATCGCTCCCTTGTCTGTGAGAGCAATTGCATCGACCAACACTGTTTGAATCTTTGCTAATTGGGCTTTTTGCTCTACTGTGAAGTAATCCCGATACGCCCACACAGGCCCGGTAAGAACACCCAAAAGAATGAATAAGACGAATAAAGAGGCTCGCATGAGGCACCTCCTACGGTAACGAATCGAAGAGGAGAGGGTCGCTTCTGCAACCCCAGAGATTGAAACCTGCACATCCCCCTGTTTTCTGAGGGTGAGTTCCCGAAGCGACGGGGCTATCTAAGCCGGCATAATTATTATACCCGCCGATAACCGTTCACGCCATAGAAAGCCATCCTGAAATCACGAATCGATGTCGAGGAAGTCCAAAACGCCCTGGAGAAGTCGAGGCAGTTCTTCTCCCGTACACAGCCTTTTCGCTCACAGATCGACAGTGTTGGTTTCTTCCTCAGCGTCAAGTCTCGCTCAACAAGAGCCCCGCAGGAGTATGGGTTGACACTGGGGCTCTTCCAACGGTACAAAAGGCTTACATCATCGAGTATTTTCGCCTGTTTGCTGAGCTCATTACGAGGAGTCTCCGGTCCTCTCCCCTGTGCGAGAGTGGCGGAACTGGCAGACGCGCGAGACTTAGGATCTCGTGGGCAACCGTGGGGGTTCAAGTCCCCCCTCTCGCACCAGACGATGTCATCACAGCCGGTTCGTGTTGGCTGTGTCGCCGAAGTAAGGGTGTGCGATAGTCATGAAGATGGAAGTCACGGAACTGGGACCGATGAAGCGGGCTCTCAAGATCGAGGTGCCGGCCGATGAGGTCACAGCGCGGTTCACAAGAGCGTACACTGAGCTGAATCGGCAGGTCAGTATCCCGGGGTTCCGTCCTGGCAAAGCGCCAGTGGCTCTGCTCGAGAAGAAATACGCAAAAACTATCGAAGAGGATGTGATCCGGAGCCTCGTGCCTGACTATTACGACCGAGCGGTCCGTCAAGCCGGAATCGTGCCGGTCTTGGTGGAAATCCCACCGCTCGAGCGAGTCAAAATAAAGAAAGATACGCCCTTCACTTTTACTGCAACGGTCGAGATTAAACCGAAAATCGATTTACGGGACTACAAAGCGCCAAATCCCATTTCCTTGAAACCGGACAAGCGGACAGTCACGGATGAGCAGATCAATCGGGGCTTGGAGGTCCTACGCGAACAACATGCTCGCCTCGATGCTGCTCCGGCTGGGCATGTGCTCAGCGACGGAGACTATGCCATTCTCGACCTGGAAGGGTCTCTGGACGGCAAACCGCTTGAGGGAACGAAAAAAGACGGTCAACTCCACAAAGTCGGTTCGAATGCTGCCATCCTGGGAATCGAGATCGATCGTCACGTGCTAGGGAAGCACGAAGGTGAAATCGTCACCATCCCGCAACCCTATCCCGCCAATCATCCGGACCAGCGGGTTGCCGGGAAAACCATGACGTTTGTCCTGACGATCAAAGCCATAAAACAGAAAATGCTTCCGGCTCTGGACGACGAGTTTGCGAAGGACTGTGGTCCTTACACGTCCCTCCAGGAGATCAAGGACCGTCTTCAGAGTGAAATGGAAAAGGCGCTGAAGAAGGAGATCGAAGACACCTACAAGGATACGATCCTGAAGCGCCTGATCGAAACTCATCATTTTGATCTACCCGAAACCTTAATCGAGCGAGAACTGGAAGCCATCGTCCGTCAGCAGATTCAACAGCAGCGACGAGGTGGCGCGGATTCTTCGCCGGCCGGCCAGGAAAATATTAAGAAAGTCCGTGACGACAACCGGCAAGAGGCCGAACGCCGCGTGAAAATCGGATTGATTCTCGAAGCCATTGCTGAAAAAGAAGGGCTCTCCGTGACTCAGGACGACGTCAACGCGGAGATTGCGAGGTTGGCCGCTGAGCTCAGAATGCCAACGGCTGAACTCGTCAAGATGATCCAAGCCGGAGGGCGGGACTCCATCGATGAATTACGCGCCCGTATCCTTGCAGACAAAGCGCTGGACTTCGTGTATTGCCATGCCGTGATTCAAGGATAGGCATCTAACCGTACTATGTCATTCGAAAGGAACGACGTGCATGCTAGTTCCCATCGTCATTGAGCAAACCAATCGCGGCGAGCGCGCATATGATATCTATTCCAGACTGCTCAAGGATCGTATCATTTTCCTCGGCGCACCGATCGACGATGTCTTCGCGAATCTGATCATCGCCCAGCTGCTCTTTCTCGAGGCAGAGGATCCGGAGAAGGACATTAATCTCTACATCAATTCTCCCGGTGGCAGCGTCACGGCCGGCCTGGGCATTTACGACACGATGCAATACGTCAAACCGCCCATCAACACAATCTGCCTGGGCCAAGCAGCGAGCATGGGTGCATTGTTGTTGACGGCCGGCACCAAAGGAAAGCGCTATGCCTTGCCGAACGCGCGAGTCATGATTCACCAGCCGATGGGAGGGTTTCAGGGCCAGGCCACCGAAATCGACATCCATGCGAGAGAAATCCTGAAGATCCGCGAGCGACTGAACGAAATCATGGCGAAACATTCGGGACAGCCGCTGGAAAAGATCGCGGCCGATACCGAGCGCGATTACTTTATGTCGGGGGAAGAAGCCAAACGCTACGGTTTAATCGATGAAGTGATTACGCGCCCTCCCAAGCACCTCAAAGCGGTGTCTGGCGGAGAGAGCGGAAAAGACGGGGCCAAGGACAAGTAACACAGGAGGACGCATGGCCAAGCAGGAGAAGATGGATCGGCATCTCCGCTGTTCGTTCTGCGGAAAAAGTCGAGACGAGGTCCGTAAGCTCATCGCCGGTCCCACCGTCTATATCTGCGACGAATGCGTCAATCTGTGCAACGACATCATCGCCGAGGATTGGGAAGAAGCCAAAGAGGAGATTTCTTCCAAGCTCAAGAAACCTTCCGAAATCAAACATCACCTCGATCAATATGCCATCGGCCAGGAGCGGGCGAAAAAGATCCTATCGGTGGCCGTCCATAACCACTACAAGCGAATCTCCGCCAAGGAGAAAGAAGTCGACGACGTCGAGTTGCAGAAGGGCAACATTCTGATGGTCGGGCCCACCGGCACGGGCAAAACCTTGTTGGCGCAGACTCTCGCCAAGTATCTGGATGTGCCCTTCACGCTGGCCGATGCCACGACGTTGACTGAGGCCGGATATGTCGGCGAAGACGTCGAGAATATCATTCTCAAATTGCTCCAAGCCGCAGACTACGATGTCGAGCGTGCGGAACGCGGCATCGTGTACATCGACGAAATCGACAAGATCAGCCGAAAAAGCGACAGCCCGTCGATAACACGAGATGTCTCGGGTGAGGGTGTCCAGCAGGCTCTCCTGAAATTGATCGAGGGCACGGTTGCCAACGTCCCGCCGCAAGGTGGACGCAAGCATCCTCATCAGGAATTTATTCAAGTCAATACGAGCAATATCCTCTTCATCTGCGGCGGCGCGTTCGTGGGACTTGAGCAGATCATCGAACAACGGCTGAATCGTAAAGCGATGGGCTTCGGCGCTGAGGTGCGCGGGAAGAGCGACGCCAGGCTAGGCGAGCTTTTCGAGAAAGTTCAACCGGAGGACTTTCTCAAATATGGCTTGATTCCGGAATTTATCGGCCGTCTTCCCGTGGTTGCCACATTGGACGAGCTCGACGAGCGGGCCTTGATTCGGATTCTCACCGAACCACGCAACGCCCTGACCAAGCAGTATGAAAAACTGCTCTCGTTCGAAAAGGTCAAGCTGAAATTCACGGATGGAGCCTTGGCTGCAGTCGCGCGCAAAGCCTATGCTCAAAAGACCGGTGCCCGGGGACTCCGCGCGATCCTCGAGGAAGTCATGCTGGATTTGATGTACGATGCTCCTTCGCAGAAACAGATCAAGGAAGTCGTCATTACCGAAGACGCGATTCTCGGGAAACATCCTCCCATCCGGATCTTCGAGCAGGACAAGGACGCTAAGAGTGCCTAACTAATTGAAATCGCTGCTTAGTCTCGTCGCCGCGGCACCCGTCCCAGCGAGGTGATGTTCGCTGTTTCCACCCTGGCCTATTCCCACTGACGAGTCTCTGTCCTACTCGAGGCTTTGAGGCAAAGATCGCCCCATTCCGCGTCTCTGGTTTTTCTCGACATCGAAGCGGGCTGCGCTATACTTGCATTGTTGCAAGTAGCGGGAGGACTTGTGAAATACCCAGTTGCTTCGAGTCTGCGGCATAAGGGAAAGACACTCGACGTCGATCCTGCCCGTGAAGTGATCACTCTCCTCGGACTGAATGGCGAACCACTTGGGAACCTGTCGTGGGACTTCGTCGTTGACCAAATCCTCGCCTATCGAAAACCTCCAGTCGCACGGGAGACCCGCGCCGAACCCCGAGTGACCTTATCGTTTCGTGTGAAATACAAGACCCCGGAGGGGAATCACTTCGAAAGTCGGGCCGGTGGCATCGGCGGGGGTGGACTCTTCATCGAAAGCCAGTCAACGCTCCCCGTCGGGACCAAGCTCGTTATGGAGTTTTCTCTCCCCGAACGCCCGAACGAGTGGCTGCCGGCAAAAGGCGTTGTGGCTTGGGTTTGCCCTAAAGCCGATCAGTACACGTTCAGCCCGGGGATGGGGGTCAGATTTACCGAGATCGATTCCGGGGTACGAGAGCAAGTGTTAGCACTAGTCACGTCGATCCAGAACATGGGACAAGCCGTTTAGGACAAACCATATGCCCAGACAGCAAGACACCGCCCGATCGTTTAAGGGGACCGACGCGACAAAGTTTTCTGTGACTGCGACACCCGGCTACGAAGGCCACGTGCTTGAAATGGACGTGAACCAAGAAGCCGTCTTACTCCGGGGAGCCAAGGGGCAGCTCATTGGAACCATGCCGTGGAGTGGAGTGATCGATCGTATCCTCGCGAACGAGGACGATGCTCGATTTGCCCATTCTCGAGCCCATCCACGAGCCCCCCTCGCTGTGAAGGTTCGGTATACGACCATTGACGGCAAACAGTTCGATAGCCTGACCGGCGGGATTGGTGGAGGGGGGTTATTCATCGAGAGCAGCACTCCCCTTGCACCGGGCACCGAGTTGTCAGTGGAATTCGCTCTCCCGGACCGTCCATGGGAACGACTCAAGGCTAAAGCCAAAGTGGCGTGGACCAGGAACAAACCGGAACGTTATCTTCTCTTCCCGGGAATGGGAGTCCAATTCATAAACATTGACCCCGGTTCCCAGCAGCAGTTGGTCGAGCTCGTCACTGCATTGAACCGGAGCCGGTCGACGACTTAGCAGCAGCCAGACCCATTTGCGCCCACTGACGAACCCCCCGATCAGGATCCCGACTTGCCACGGCGGCAAGAGCCTCTTTCGTCTCGGGATCTCCGATCTTTCCCAATCGGTAGGCTGCTTCCGTCCGCACCGCCACAGATGGGTCACGGGCTAACCGATCACGAAGTAACGGCGCAATGATCGGGTCGCCGAGTTCAGCCAATGCTGCAACGACATGTTGCCGTACTTCCGCATCGGGATCTTGCAACGCCTTGACGAGATCGGAAAGCCACGCTCTGGCATCGATCATCGAGAGGGTTCTGGCGGCGCTCCGTCGCGTTGACACATCTCGAGCCGTCAACAACTCAGGGACTGCGACAAACAGACGAGTCGGTGGCTCAATTTCGCCTATCGCAATCGTCACTGCTCGTCTGACAGGCTCTTGCGGATCATCAAGCAACGCCACGACAGCCTGCGACGCCTCGTCCGCAATGGAAGGGCCAAGACGACCAATCGCCTTGACCGCAGCCTCACGAACCCGTACGTCCCGATCACTCAACAAGGGAACCAGCGCACCCCCGGTTTTTGGGTCACCGATTTTTCCCAGGGACTCAGCTGCAACACGGCGAATGTCAGGATGGGAATCTTGAAGCAACTCGATTAACAGCCTGGCTGCATGGTCAGGCATCATCGGGGAGTCATCCCCGTAACAGCCACCAACTACCAATCCTACAACACACCAAAGGATGAGGCGGTACGAGCGGGAATGGGACGAAAAACGTCGGAGGGATTTCACTTCTGCTTGGGAGGTTCTTCGTGAATCGCTGGAAGCTCCTTGGCTGCGTCAATGGATTGTTCCAGCTCTTTCTGCGCCGCATCCATTTCTGCCTGAATCGTACGCATCTCAGGATCAACGGTATGACGAACGTCGGCCACTGCTTGGCGAAACGTCCGTAGAGCATCACCGAGCCCTTCCCCCAAGCTCTGCATGTCACCAGGGGATACTCCTCCCTGCTGGGTGCTTTTGGCCTTCATCGCTGCCTGCTGGGCCTGAACCCGAGCCACCGCATCCTTGTTTATAATGGCAGAAGGACGTTTCACCGTGGGCTTCTGCTGAGCACCCTGAGGAAGGGGAGGATACTGCGCACGCATCATAGGAGCCGGACTCGCAGCCCGCTCTTCCATCGTGGGGGGCTGTTGACCTTGGCCGGCTGACGCCGCTGTCGTTGCAGCGGTCAGCTGGGGGCGAGCCCGCTGTGCTGCCTGGGCTCCTACGTTATACATCAGGGCAGCGGTGGTACCTGGGGTGAGTTCCGGTCCCGGGGTATAGGGAGCCGTCGGTTTGAGGGATTGAGGAACTGGAGCCTGGTGGACGGCCTGACTCGATACCGCTTGTCCGGTTGGTTGCACCTGAGCTATCGGAGATGCCTCGTTCTGAGCCGCTTCCGGCGGTGGGATATCGTGGACTTCCTTCTTGAATCCCTTGAGGGCCTTTCCGAAACCCTCTCCGATTTGCGGTAACCGACCGGCCCCAAAGATGATTAGCACGATCGCCAAGATAATAATGAGTTCGGAGATTCCCATAGTCCCGAACATGGTACGTTCCTCACTCTGAGAAAGGTGAACAGTCTGCTGGACCAGCCTTACGAAAACTGGTTCAACTCTATAGGCCGGTCCGACATGGTGTCAAGGAACGGCCAGCCGGACTTTTAGAGGATCGTAACAATCTCCTGCTGCAGAGGCAGCCCGAACACAGAGGCCTCGCGTTCACTTATGTAGACATCGAGCTCGCTGCGAATGCCGAACTCTCCGGCCAGATAAATGCCCGGTTCGATCGAGAAGCAGGTACGAGGGATGAGACGGCGAGTGTCCTGAGTTTCGAGCCCGTCGATATTGGCCCCATTGCCATGCACTTCTTCGCCGATCGAATGGCCGGTCCGGTGCAAAAAGTAATCACCGTACCCGGCAGACTCGATCACACGTCGACAAACCTGATCAACCTCCCATCCATAAGGAAACTGACCATCGGCCACACTCGCCTGAACGAAGGCGAGCGCAGCATTGCGGCCCTGACGAACTATGTTGAAGATGTCGCTTTGTCTCGTCGGAACGTGCTCGCCGATATAGCCTGTCCAGGTGATATCAGCATAGACAGAGCCGGGCTCCGCCTGCTTGGCCCATAAATCGATCAACACAAGGTCATCTCGCTGTAACTCAGCGGATCCTGTAGGCTGTGGGCCATAGTGGGGGGCAGCACTGTGGGCATTGACGGCTGCGATTGGAGGACTTGACGTGACCATGTCCGCATCGCGAATGCGGGAGAGGATGAATTGCTGCAACCCATATTCGCTAAGAACCCGACCGTGACTGATTCGCTCCTGTACATGGTTGAAAGCCTCGTCGACAATACGCCGTAACGCGGCGGCGGCCACACGATGCGACTCGAGCTGACGGTCCGTCCACCGTGCCTCGAAGGTCTGGACCAGATCAGCCGAGCTGACCACGTCGACGCCGCAACCCCGAACCAGTTCGATTGTCCCTGCATCGACTCTTGACACGTACGGTACGGCGTTCAAAGGCGAGTATTGCATCGCCACTCTCCGCGTTCCCGTGAGGACTTGGGCCAGCAACCGATGCTGCTGCTCCCATGAGACATAGCATTCAGCCCGTCCAGGGAGAGAGGCAAGGACGTGGGGCTCGATTCGATGTACGATTTTCACCGGCGGACCTTGAACCGGGATCCAGTAGTACCAGCGCCTCGTGACATGCAAGGTCGGATCGAGTAACAGAATACGATAAGCCAGTGGGTCGCTCCCCCGAAAATCGTAAAAGAGCCAGCCATCAAGGCCACCGGCTTCTCGAAGTGACTGTTGAACGTCGAGAACACGTTGATGAGGCGTAGTCGTCATCGTCGATCCGCATCATATCGTCGCCTCTCTGGACCGTCAATCACGCTGCAGCATTAGATAATCATGCTACAATGCGCGCCATGGCAGCCGAGGTTTTGTCTGAGATCTCCTCCTACCGGGTGACGCTCTTTTTCGGGCCGGAACCGGTGGAGGGAAAACCATCCATACAGTACTGTGTCTTTAACGTGAAGAAGCGAAGCTGGAAGGGCGGCATCCAAGTCGCCGTCGAGGTTAGTTGTGATCAGTTAGACGAGATCGCCAAGACACTCCGGTACCCTGAATATATGGCGAAGCAGTTATCCGGTCTGGCCGGTGAAGACCAACTCGGCTACAGCAACCGCGCAAAGGATTGCTACGCGCAAGCGGTGTGTTGGTGCAAACTCGATTTGATGTTGCAAGCTGGCATCGCGCAAGAAAACCAATGCCTTGCCGCGGACATGCTCCGAGAGGAACTTCGAGACGCAGCGATAAAGCGGGCTGCGTACATCACATCCTATATTCTGGATGAACTTGACCTCCCTCCCAGCGATGTCACTCCTGTTACTCGGTAGAACTTTGCCCGGCAGGGGGTTTGCATTCGAAGGTGAATTTGCTATAACCCACACACGGTCTACTTGAGAGCCATGCTTCTGGGCAGCGTCACATCATCACTTGGAAATGCCACCTGGTTTTTGCTGGAAGGAGGAACGTCTGTGAAATTCTATTCATTGTCATCCCACGGAATGTGGATTCGGTCCGTGGCGTTGGTCATGGTCTTGGCATTGCTCACTGTCTCCGCTATTGATCCTGCTTGGGGTCAAGACAGTCAGCCCGTCACATCCCCCATGTCAAGTGACTCAGAAGGTGGCAATGCCTCTGGTGCCGGCATGCAAGCTGCCGCCTTTTTTTCGACTCTCCTCTATACTCCCTTGAAGCTGGCCTTTGCGATCGGAGGAGGCATCGTGGGAGGCCTGGCTTATGCGTTCTCAGGCGGAAATGAGCAGGCTGCGAAGAGCATCTGGCATACCAGCATGTATGGAACCTATCTCATTACACCAGACCATCTCCGGGGCGATCGGCCCGTTCGTTTCCTCGGTGTCGCGGACCAAACGGATGAACCGGCGATTGCACAACCGGCGCCAGCACCCGCACCAGCCCCTGAACCAGTCCGCTGACGATGAAACCCATCATCGGCGTCACGCCTGACTACAACGCCGGTGATCGGAAGGAATGGGGCGGGCGGGAACCAACCTATTTTCTTCGGGCGAGGTATATTCGAGCGATTGAAGAAACGGGTGGCATCCCGCTCATTCTCCCTCTGGTGACCGACCGAGCAGCCCGAGACCGGCTTCTGCACGATGTCGATGGGCTCTTGCTGACGGGAAGCGGACCCGACCTTCCTCCTGCTCTCTATGGTGAACGTCAACGGTATACCTTCCGCGTCATGAGCAAGCGCCGTTCGACCTTCGAGCTGGACATGGTGCGATTAGCGCGAAAGACGAACGTGCCCGTGCTCGGTATTTGCGGCGGGATGCAAACCATGAACGTCGCGTGCGGAGGCAGTCTGTTTCAAGACATTCCGTCCCAATTCGCAACATCGCTCCAACATCGACAACTGAAACCAGCGACCGCACTGTCTCACGCTATCACGATCACGCCGGGAAGTTTGCTGCGCCGAATCATGCATACGGTCACTCTGCGCGTGAATAGCTCCCACCATCAATCGGTAAAAGCAGTCGCACCGTCGTTAGTGGCAAGCGCAGTGGCGTCCGACGGGGTCATCGAAGCGATCGAATCGCCCACCCATCGCTTTTTCCTCGGCATCCAGTGGCACCCAGAGTTCCTCTTCGATCGCTACCGCCTCCATCGACGTCTCTTCGAAGCCTTTCTGCGTGCCGCCTCTCGCCGGACGGGATAAGCGGGATCGGAGAACCGCTTGATCGACCAGCCGGATTGTCGAACATCGCCTGCTATACTTGGTCAATATGGGCAACCATGTCCTCGATCAAGCGGGATCGACTGCGATACCCTCTCGCGCCGAGGGATCGGTGATTAACCGTCTTTTTCGCACGAAACCAATTCCCCAGATCCTCGCGGATGCGGAGCACCCGGATCACCGGCTTAGGAAAACCCTCACGGCCTGGGACCTCACCTGTCTCGGGATCGGCGCCATCATCGGGACAGGCATCTTCGTCCTCATCGGCACTGCGGTCGTAGGTGATAGCCACCGGCCCGGCGCCGGACCAGGAATCATCCTGTCGTTCATTTTGTCGGGAGTGACTTGTGCACTTGCCGCTCTCTGCTATGCAGAATTTTCCGCCATGATTCCAGTCGCCGGGAGTGCCTACACCTATTCCTACGCGACGCTGGGGGAGTTTCTTGCCTGGCTCACCGGGTGGAATTTGATTCTGGAATACGGTGTGGCCTGTGTCGCGGTCGCTATTGGATGGTCGGGATACTTCAACAATCTATTGAAACTCGCCGGACTCGAACTGCCTTACTGGGCGACACATGCACCGGGAGGGGCGGATGGAGGCATCGTCAACATTCCCGCCGCCCTGATCGTGCTGCTCGTCACTATCGTCCTTGTTATTGGAATCAAAGAGAGCGCGCGGGCGACGGGTATCATTGTCATGATCAAGCTGGCCGTCATCTTGTTTTTCATCGCCGTCGGAGCCCCGGCGGTCAACCCGGAGAATTGGACTCCGTTCATGCCGCAAGGATTTGCCGGCGTACAGTCTGCAGCTGCCATCATCTTTTTCGCTTATATCGGGTTCGATGCAGTCTCCACGGCGGCAGAGGAGGCCCGCAATCCCCAGCGTGACGTCCCGCTAGGCATTATCGGTTCATTGCTGGTCTGCACCGTCTTGTACATCTCCGTCGCCGCGGTACTCACTGGGCTCATTCCGTCCAGCAAGATCGATATCCATGCACCAGTCGCCGAAGCGTTGAGCCTGGTCGGCTTTAAGTGGGGTGCCGCTATCGTCGCCATCGGCGCCGTCGCCGGCATCACAAGCGTCTTGGTCGTGATGATGCTTGGGCAAATCCGTGTGTTCTTTGCTATGTCGCGCGACCGTCTGCTCGGACCATGGCTGTCCAAAGTTCATCCTAGCTTCGGAACCCCGCACCGGGCCACGATCCTCACCGGCGTCGCGGTCGCAGTGTTGGCTGCACTGATTCCGATCGGGGACGCGGCGGACCTGACCAATATCGGAACCTTCTTCGCTTTCGTCCTGGTCTGCCTTGGTGTGATGATCCTTCGGTACACCAAACCGAACCAGCCTCGCCCATTTCGCCTTCCCTTTATGCCGTTTGTTCCGATCTTGGGGATGCTCGCCTGCCTCGGTCTCATGACAGCCCTGCCTCAACTGACCTGGATTCGCTTTGTCGCCTGGACGATCGTAGGAATCCTGGTTTATCTGTTCTACGGGTTAAAACACAGCAGACTTGCCGAACCGGCACCTGCAACCGGCTCATCGAGTGTTCACTAACGGGAAAAGCGAAAGATACTAAGTGGATTCGCCGGTGGATGGAACTGTAGGGGTCGAGGCTGCAGCTGGCTGGGCCTCAGGAGGCGCACTCGGCTGAGCAGCCGCGGCAGGCTTCGGGGGAGCAGGTGGTTTCGGTGGAGCAGGTTTTTCCGGTTTGATCCCACCTTCCCAGGCAGGACCTGAATACATTTCAGCTGAGAGCCCCTTGGCCTTCCATTTCTCTTCGAAGTCAGCAGCGGCCTTATTCGGTGTTTCGCCCGTCCCGATCACGTCGTTCCACGGATAGGCCTTCGGACCAATCTGGCACCCGGTTTCTGTCCGCTTCAAATACAAGGCGATCGGATTGCCCCGGTATGGTCCGAGGTAGATGTGGACGCAGCCGACATACTCGAGCAGATTCGTCATACCCGTCTCCAAGAGGGGGGCATGATGCCACAACTCATTGTTATCAGGCAAGCATTGGGATGGCGCTTTCTAAGAGAGGCACAGAGGAATATCAATCACCCATTGAGGGGACAAGAGAACTGGACAGAGAGTTCCTATTCTGAGAATGCATTACGGTGAGGGGGCGAGAGATGGCGCCGGGCGTTTGCGAACGAGGAAGACGCCTACCACAAGCACCATGATCACGGCGACGTTCAGGCCCACGTCCATCAGGTACTGATAGAACTGGGTCTCGCTCATGCTCGGCAGATGCGAGAGTTCGGCGCTCGCCGTTAGTACGCGTCTCGTGCAGGCGATGATACCGACGGCCAGGTACGGCTCTAGGTCGAGCACTTCTGTCTGGAGAAACCTGATCACGGTTCGGAACAGCTCGAGCAAGATGATGACGAGCAAGAGATCGTTCAATAACTTCAAGCCGGACTGCAACAGACCGACTTGGCCGGCTTTCGTGATGAAGATGAACCAGGCATGGGCAAAAATCAGCATCCCGAGGACCAGGAGGCTGAAGCCAGCGGTGAGGTAACCGAGTCGGTCGAGCCATTCCATGACCCCGCACCAGCGCTTCATGACCTCTTTTCGGTCCTGCATTGATCCCTCCGTTCAATACGGTTAAGCCGTGCCCGATGGCCCCGTCTCTCGTGGCTCAGGGACTCGCATGGGATTGTATTTGAGTTCTTTGACGGAACTCGCCGTGAGGGAATGACCACAACAACGGATTTCCTTAAACCCCGCGCCACCATCCATGATCATCACGCGAAGGCCGCAGGAGTCTGGATAGAGGATCTTCTCATCGATGATCACAGCGATCGGTAAGGTTCCTTTTCTTCGGCCAGTACGCTGTCCCACCTCGGGAACAATGTCCTCGTCGGTCAGCTCGTGGTCGCAGCAGACGATTTTTTCAAAGCCCGCGCCTCCGCCCATGATCTTGACCACTAAACCACAAGAATGCGGATGTCGCTTGTGTTCGTCGATCAAATCACCTTTGTTGAGACTCATACCATCTCCCGATCACAAAAGGCATCGGTCCATCATGCTTCTGCCGACGCCCGCTCAAACCGTCCCCGTGTCTGCTGAATTGAGTGAAGTAAGGCCTGATGAGTTCGGCACCCGACTGTCAACTTCGCCTCTGAAATCAAGGCCGGCCTGTAGGGAATGAGAAATCGTTCTTTGACTCGCGCGATGCGCGCGACCGATTGGTCCAGTCGTTCTATCGAAATCATCCCCGAGGCGACTGCCGCCTCAATCGCATTGAATGCGGCAACCTCCCTGTCACGATCTTTGCAAATCAGCAAGGTATCACAACCGGCTAACACTGCACGAACTGCAGCATCCTCAATACCATAGTGGTCAATGATTGCATGCATTTCGAGATCATCGGTCAACACCACCCCGTTATAGCGCATGTCGTGTCGCAACAGGTTCGTAATGACCGCGGGCGACAAGGTGGCTGGCAGCTTCTCGTCGAGAGACCGATAGAGAACATGGGCCGTCATGATCGTCGCAACGCCCTGTGCCACGGCATGGCGAAACGGAGGAAACTCGATTGTCTCTAAGCGTTCTCGTGCAGCCTCCACGACTGGAAGTTCTTTATGAGAATCGGCTGCTGTGTCACCATGACCTGGAAAATGCTTCCCGCAAGCGACGATTTGATGGTCTTGGAGTCCAGCTGCTGTTACCCATCCCAACTCCGACACGATATCCGGTGCTGAACCAAAGGCGCGATCCCCAATGACTGGATTGTCGGGATTGCTGTTGACGTCGAGCACCGGCGCCATATTCATGTTGATCCCGACTGCCCGCAATTCTTTCGCGATCGTGGCTGCGGCCGCATAAGCTAGCTCCGTTGAATTGCAACGACCGAACACGTCGCAGGGCGGGAACATGGTGAAGCCCTTGGGGAGTCGCGAGACTCGACCGCCTTCTTGATCGATCGCAATCAAGAGCGGGGAATGGGGGCTACACCGTTGGAGCTCGTTCGTCAGCTCGATGATTTGGTCGACGGATTCCAGATTCCGCGAGAAAAGAATGACGCCGCCCGGCTTGTACTCCTTGATGAAGGAAGCCAGGTCGGATGTCACGGAGGTCCCCGTGAACCCGACCATAAAGAGCTGGCCGATTTTATCCCGCGAGCTCAATGAGCGCCCGAGCACGTTACAGACTCCGATCCATAAGGTATTGGATCAGCAACCGAGTGCCAATGCCGGTGGGTCCCTTCGGAAGGTATGCCCGTTCTCGCTCGCTCCAATCCGTACTGGCGATGTCCAAATGAACCCAGGGACAGTCTCCGACAAACTTGCTGAGGAAGAGCGCGGCCGTGATCATCCCGCCGCCACGGCCCCCGATGTTGCGCATATCCGCCACATCGCTTTTCAGTTGTTCGAAGTATTCGTCCCAGAGCGGCATCTCCCAGACACGCTCGCCGGCCCTGAGCCCGGCCTTTCGGACCGCATCTTTCAGTTTGCCATCTGTCCCGAACATGCCGATGGCAAACTGCCCGAGGGCCACGACACAGGCTCCGGTCAGTGTCGCGATATCGATCAACGCCGCCGGCTTGTAGCGCTGAGCATAGGCCAGACCATCGGACAGGATGAGACGGCCTTCGGCATCGGTGTTCTGAACCTCGACCGTTTTGCCGGAAAGCGTCTTTACGATGTCGCCCGGCTTCATCGCTCGACCGCCCGGCATGTTCTCCGCCACCGGCAGGATGCTGATTAGTCTGAGCGGGAGCTTCAGTCGCGCCGTGGCCCGCATGGATGCCAGAACTTCGGCTCCGCCGGTCATATCTGCCTTCATGTGCTCCATATTTTCTGCTGGCTTCAGCGAAATTCCGCCGGTGTCGAAAGTAATGGTCTTGCCCACAAGCACAACCGGTCGTTCATCCTTTTTCTTTGTTCCGTTGTACTCAAGGATGATGAATTTGGGCGGTTCGTGGCTCCCACGCGCCACACCGAGTAAAGCACCCATCCCCAGCTGTTCCATGTCTTTCTGTTCCAGAATTTTGAGGCTGACGCCCGGTTCCTTCGCGACCGCCTTGGCCTCGTTGGCGATTCTCGATGGCGTCATGACGTTGGAGGGATGATTGCACAGATCCCGAACGAGGACCGTTGCCTCAGCCGTCGCGACACCCCGTCTGATACCTTCGGCCAGCTGGCGCAGCTGGCTTTTCTGGGGAGCCAGGATGGTCATCGCGCTGACGTCCTTGGACGATCCCTTCTCGCTACGGTAGGTGGTGAACTGATAGTTCCCCAGGATCGCTCCTTCAACCATCACCTGGGCGACTTCTGCCAAATTAGAACCCTTGGGTGTCACCGTCGGGACCACCACCGCAAACGCCTCGACTTTGGCTTGGCGAACCCGCTTAACCCCATGTCCCAGGGCTTGACGGAGGCTATCAAGCGTTACATCCTTTTTCTTCCCGAGACCGACGAGCACAAGTCGTTTCGCCGGCATCTTCTCCTGAGTGTGATAGAGCAGAACCTCGTTCGCTTTACCTTCGAATTCCCTGGAGCCAATAAGGCCCCGCAACGCGCCACCCAGCCTCTTGTCGAGCAGGGCTGTGTCCAGCTGGGTCAGCCCGTCTCCTTCACAATGGATGAACACGAGAATTTCAGCTGGTTCCGACTCCGCTCGTCCGACTTTCGCGTTGACTTGCATGACGGTCATCCTTGTCTCCTTGTACGAACTGTCAGCCTTCAGCTAGAACTGATCGCTGACGGCTGAGAGCTGATGGCTACTCATTTAGACACCGCGCATTTCCGGCGTCCAAATGAGCTTGTGCAGTTGCGTCTGCACCCGCACCGGCAATCGATCTGCGAGCACCCACTCAGCTAGTTGGCGAAGCTCAAGCATGCCAAACACAGGGCTGACCAAGACGGTGCAACGGTTTGCGAGATCGTATCGGGCGATGACATCGCGCGCCCAGTCATAGTCAGCGCGGGTTGCCAAGACGAATTTCGCTTCATCCTTCGCCGTCAGCTTCTGCACGTTCGACCAGAGCATGCGATCGGTCATCCCGCTTCCGGGACACTTGATGTCCAGGATGACGTGGGCTCGAGGGTCCACGGTCGTGATATCAATCGCACCGCTGGTCTCGATCAAAACCGTGTACCCAGCGTCACAGAGTGTAGAGATGAACGGAAAGCATCCCGGTTGCGCCAAGGGTTCTCCGCCGGTGACTTCTACGAGCGGACAGTCAAAGGCCCGAACCTGTGACAGAATGCCTTCATCTGACAGTTCCTGTCCTCCATAGAACGAGTACTCCGTATCGCACCAGGTACAACGCAGCGGGCAGCCGGTCAGCCTGACAAATACGCAGGGGCGACCGGCGTAGGTTGATTCACCCTGGATACTATGAAAGATTTCCGTTATTCGCATACTTAGCAGGCTGTTGAAAAACCATTGTAGCGTCCAGGAAATATAGGATTGTCGCTGATTGCAGACGGCATGAGAAGAGCCCGCAGGATGTTCAAAAAGGCCGTCCAGCGCGGCCGCAGCGAGCGATGAGGGAAATCGTACTTTGTTTCGTACGATGCGCCTCTAAGCGACGCGAGAACAAAGCTGGCGGACTTTTTCAACATCCTGTTAGCTCCAGCGTTCAATCGTCCACCCCTGACGCCGGGCGAGGCGATTCATGCCACGGATAGGGTTGACCACCAGAGGGTGACCGACCAATTTGAGCGTTTCGAAGTCACCTGGACTATCTCCGTAAGCAAAGGACGCCGCAAGATCGATTCCCTTTTCCTCCACATGGGCCAGGACGAGAGCTTGTTTTCCTTGGCCATAGGGCAGCGGCGGGGCGAGGTCTCCGGTATAGACCGAGTCTCGTTGGATTGGTATGGCGGAAAAGACCGTCGTCACGTCCAGGAACGCCGCAAGTGGGGCCACTAGAAAATCGGGAGCACCCGTGACGAGAATAACGTGATGCCCAGCTCGACGATGGTGCTCCAGTCTCTTGGATCCCTGCGAAGAGACTCTAGGAATCATCTCCGTTCGGCAGAACTCTTCGGCGAGCCGTTCAATCTGAGAGGATCGTTTACCTGCAAGGTAGAGTTTGCGTTCACGCAACGGGTGGAGCGAGAAAGAGCGGCTCCTCCGCAGCAACCACCAAACACTCTCCATCAGTTCGCGCCAGCTTACAACACCATGACGCCAGAGAAACCGGAAGAATCTTACCTCGCAGGCAACCCCGGGCAACAATGTATTGTCGACGTCAAAGAAAGCCGCAGCTGGGGTTGACGACCGAACAGCTGATGGGTGATCGAGCACTGGATTGATCATGTGCGGGCGGTACACGATGCTGGCCCAATCAGGTGAGCCTGAGCGGTCCGATTCTACCGGACGGTCCGTTGATTGACAAGGATTTTGGCCTACTTCTATAATACTGCTCCCTCTGTACAGCCTTACACATCCCTGATCTGCGGGGATGTTCAAAAAGGCCAACGGCCAGCTTGCAGCAAGCGATGATCCACGGCGTACCGCACCTGGCATGTCGGGAATTTGAGCGCCGCGAGAACGCGGCCGTTGGTTTTTCAACATCCCGCAAGAGCCGAAGTGGTGGAATGGCAGACACGCACGTTTGAGGGGCGTGTGGCGCAAGCCGTGCGGGTTCAAGTCCCGCCTTCGGCACCAATGTTGACTTAATTCTCCACTGTGTGCGTCACGGCAGGGTTGCCTTTCTCTCACTGCTTTCGGCAGGCGACTTCTTTGCACCCGAGATTTCAGGAGCATGCCTAGCCAGCGGAGTTCTCTAATCCGGGAAGAGATGGTCTGGGCTGCTCCATCCTCAGTGAAACTGCACGGAAGGTTTGCTGAAGCAGAGGGTACGATGTTAGACTGAGAATGGTTCGTGCGTTTCATCCGCTGAATCCAAGGAAATTCATGTCGTCTGTACTCGTCGTCGATGATGAAGAGCAAGCCCGTCAAGTGATCAGGGAAACGCTGGAACGAGCGGGCCATCACGTGCGGGAAGCGCGAGACGGGAAAGAAGCGCTCTTGCTCTTTCGGCAGAGCCATGCCGATCTCGTGATCATGGATATCCTTATGCCAGACCAAGACGGATTAGAAAGCATTGTCTCTTTGCGCCGAGAATATCCGAAAGTGAAGGTCATAGCCATCACGGGTGGCACAGACATGATCGGAATTCTCACCTTCCTCGACGTCGCCAAAATGCTGGGAGCCACGCGCACGCTACAGAAACCGTTTGAGATGCGTGCGCTTCTCGACGCCGTCGCGGAGGAAGTTCCGGCGTAATCCTGCCATCAGTTCATTCACCATTTCCTTTTGTTGACAACCATGCGGTGAAGACCCACACTGGCCTGCCTAGTGGAAACACGTTTCATGGAAGACCAAATTGTGATGACGCCACGGTGGTGGGTGCGACCGTTACACGTCACACTCGGTAGTCTCGTGGTGGTCGTCGGAGCATGGCTGGCTTGGGACGCGCCGTCCCTGAACTGGATGGTCGTGCTGACAATCGCTGCGGGAGGATTTTTATCGTGGCGGGGGTCCACGATCAGGCTGACGTGGGCTTGGACGACGCTATTCTTAGGCCTGGAAAGTCTGACCTGGCCTCTCGTGACCATGTACCAAATCCGTCAATCGACAATGGACCCCAATGACGACCAGATGAGTATGATCCTCTCTGCCGTCTTGTTCGGACTCTTTTCAGCTGTCTTCTGGATTTCATTTGCGTATGGATTGTTCAATCGGACCGGCAGCGAACACGGAGATGTGCCTGTTGCGGCTCTGGCCCCCCGGCCTGTCGCCCAAACTGAACGCCGAGGGAACAAGCGGTGAGACTCACCGCATCTCGATCGGATCGACATCCACGTCAAACTTCACCGATCGCCGACGGAAAGCCCGTTCCATCTCCTCAACCGACCACCGGATGGCTTGCAGTGCCGCTTCCCGATCAGTCGACTTGATCAAGATCTGCCACCGGTATCGCCCCCGGAGTCGAGGCACTGGCGAAGGAGCTGGGCCGAGTACCATCAAGCGACTGGGTTCGTCAGACACGCTGGCGTTGCTTGTGCCACCTTTTGTACGGATGCTCAAAGACACACCGTCCCTTAATCGAGCCGTCCACGTTATCGCAGCACCTTGTACGATTGATTCGCGAACGCCTGAGACATGGAGGGCAATAAGGTGAACTGCGGGAGGGTATCCCAGTGCCACTCGGTGAGAAAGTTCGGTCGAGATGAACAACGATTCATCATCCTCCACCACCGCTTGTATGGCATGATGAGTTGGATGATAGGTTTGAATGACAACGGTGCCTCCGTCTGAAGCTGGCCGTGCGAGATCAATAGCATCGAGAAGTGTGTGATACGTTCGCTCCGCGGCGCGAAAATCCGCGACGCTCAGTCCCGCGTCGGCCTGCACAATGCCGACGACGCCAACTAGAGGAATGGCCCTTCGCCGAAAAAGGAGTTGTGTTCCCACAAGGACATCCCACTCACGCTTCTGGACCTTCTGCCACATAACGGCCGCCTGAGACGGGCGCTTCATTGTATCTCCGTCGACGCGGAGAACCCTTGCTGAAGGAAAAAGCCGCCGCACTTTTTCCTCGACCCGCTCCGTCCCTTCACCGATTACCGACAGCCCCGATCCTCCACAGGCGGGACAGGTCACAGGAACGGCAATTGAGTCACGACAGTACGAACATGTGAGGCGGGCACTCTGGCGGGAGTAAGTTCGTGCGACGCCACAAGTCTGGCAGCGCGGCACCAGACCACAGTCCCGACAGGCGAGTGCGCTGCCATAGCCTCTTCGGTTCAGAAACAGTATGGCTCCAGATTGTTCACGTAAGGCCACGCGCATGACTTGCATCAGTGGCTGACTCAAGCTTACTCCCTTTTCCTGCTGTCGGAGGTCTACCACTTGGATCCCAGGCCTTGAATCGGGGGGTGGGGACTGATGAAACACGCGGCCTCGATGCTTGACCTGTTCGATGGTCTCAAGTAAAGGATGGGAAGAGCCTAGAACCAGCATTCCTTGTTCATCTTGGACCCTCAGCCAGGCCACATCACGGGCGTGATAGCGCGGCTCCTGTGGTTCTTTCAGCGCAGGATCTTCTTCTTCATCCACCCATACCAATCCCAAGTTCCGTACTGGAAGAAAGATGGCTGAACGTGTGCCGACGACGACCCCGACGCTATTCTGGCTCAACTGCTGCCAGATACGAGCCCGCTCATCGGAGGGCAAGCCGCTGTGATAACAGACAACCGTTTGTTCCGAAGCATGTCGCAGTGAATTCGCAAGCCATTCGGCTTGTTGAGCTTCTCCGACGATGACCATAGAAGTCCTCTGGCTCCCGCCGACAGCCAAAGGCACCGTCTGTCGTAACAACGCCAGCCGAACGGTCCATGGAGCATGGACGAGGGCTCTCGATGCTGGATGGTATTGCAGCGATTCAACGATCTCGTCCCGCCACGCTGCCGAGACAGCGACAGGAATCGACGTCGAAGAGCAGCCGGAGAGAGGAAGATGTGACTCAATTCGTGCATTGTTGGGTAATCTCGCCTTCCTTGGCCGCACCGCAGCCTCCGACAGAGCCAGCGGTGGGAGCACGAGTCTCAAGCACTGTCCCCACGGCGCGATATACTCCTTCGCAATGCGTCGTGAAAGATCGAGCAGTGCCCCTGGCACTTCAGATGAGTAATCTCCTCGGAACAGTCCGCGAATTTCCTTGAGTTTGGCGCGCTCTAGACCTTGCGGCAATGAGCACATCAACGCTGTGACAGCCCCTCCCAAAATCGATGATCCAAAAGGAACCAACACCCGGTGTCCGACCCGCAGCGAGCCCCGAAGTTGTGCAGGAATCCGGTAGGTGAAAGGACCGATCAGATGTCGAGGGACGATGACGTCGGCATAACAAGCTTCAGCAGCTGGTTCGTGAACGGCCGGAGGAGGACTCCCCATGCGGCATTTTAACAATAGGAGAAAAGGCGGAACAATGTCGGAATGACACAGTTACCGGGAGCTGCGTGTCCAGCACGAAAGGGGTGGCGGAGAAACCGCCACCCCTTGTCCCGATGCCTCACTGCCTTACTGAGAGGGAGGAACTGAAGGATTGCTAGGAATTCCGGGGTTCTGATTTGCCCCTGGCTGGTCAGCGGGCGTTGGAGTGGAATCCGTGACGGGAGGCGAGGAAGGTTTCACCTCAGCCGGAGCCGATGAGACAGCTGGAGTCGGCTTCTCATCCTGCACTGCCTGACTCGCGCCCTCTTGTGAGCCAAGACTTGAAAAACTGTACCCACTCTCCGCAGTCTCCTCCGGTTTCGTCGCTGGCTCCTCAGATGGCTGTTCAGCCGTATCCGGGGCATACAGCACCACGTCGACGCGCCGATTCTGTTCACGTCCAGCTTCTGTCGCGTTGCTGGCGATCGGTCGCGTGTCGCCGAAACCAACAGACGACAAGCGGGCCGAATCCAGACCACTTTTCTCGAGAATGTAGCGAACGACCCCACTGGCTCGCGCTTTAGACAGGTCCCAATTAGTTGGATAGCGCGATTTGAGAGAGGGACCGATCTCCATGTTGTCGGCATGACCTTCCACACGAATTAGCTTATCTCCTGCCTCGGTCTTCAGATACTCCACAACCTGATCCAGCACCCGATAGCCTTCTGGCTGGATCGTAGCTTCACCTGATTCAAATCGGAGCTGTCTTGCCAGATCGTTGAGGTTGATCCTGGTCTCCCCCGCGACGTTCTGGACATAAAATTTGCGTGATACAGGTTCTTGTTTCGATGGAGCAGCAGGCTCGCTCGCGATCGACCGCGTCTGTTGCGAGACCGGCACTGCTTCAGGGGCACGAACTTTCGCACGAACCAGGTCTCCTTTAATGAATCGGGAGGTCGACGTCGATACCAGCGCAGAGGCCGTTCGAGCTTCCGGCCATAGTATCTTGATTTCGCCCACAACCCGAGGCGGAAGGTTCCCCCCCACGCGGAAGACTTCCAGCCGATCACCAGTTTTCACACCGTCTTCCCAGCCCTTATCGATGTAGACGACGTTCCGCTGTGCCACCAGCGTCATTTCTCGATCGGCTTGAAAATCCACGATCATCCCTCGAACTTCACGCTCTGCCGACTGGTCCGTCGCCATTTCCCCGGGGACCGGAAGCGAAAATTTTATAACCGGGTTCCCAGGTTCCAGTGCTCCATAGGATCGAATTGCCCGGACCGTCGTCAACTGATCGTCAGTCTGAACGACCTGAACGATGGCGAGACGTTGAATCAGGTAACCAAGATATTGACCAGTGGCAGGATGGAATACCTTTCGAGCTCGTTTATAGACTGTAAAGAGATCTCCGACGGTGACATCACCAGGATTTTTTAAGCGGAGGTAGACGGTATCCCGTTGGCCCACAATCATCCGATCGCCCGTCGTTTGATTGTCCCCCGTGACAAGGTTGACGACACCATCCTGAGGTGTTGATGTCTGGATAGAACCAGATGCATAGGTAAGAGCCTTGTCGCCGTATCGAATACTCTGAAGGCTCTCGAGATCATCGGCCCACGCAGCGGGCGTGATTGGGACTAGCAGGGCTAAAACCAAAAGAAGCGGGGGAAGTTGCAAGGGCATGTTCATAGTCATCGTCCTTTTGTGAGACTAGTGTTGCTTGAAAAAACATAGCAAATTGTCCTGTATTGTCAAGAATATTGCGGTCTTGGCAGCGTTGACTTACTGCATAATCGGATGATAGGGTGGCGCTAGTCATAGTCACCGTCCGCTAACCCATAATGAAAGCTCATCAATCTCAGGATTCACACGTTCAACCTCAACCTACGCGACGGATCGAGACACAAATCCACCGTCGAAAGAAGGCTCCTGCCTCCCCCCCTTTGCTTCCCGAGTGGACTCAACCAGACCCCAAACCCCCAGCTCATCTCCGCATGCAATCAAACAGGATGGACCCGTCTCACGCTCTTTGCGCTTCGACAAAGGACCGTCACTAATCCTCTCTGTCCAAAAATTCCGGTGTATAGCGCTGCTTCAACGGCGGTTCACGGATGTGACGCCTCAACAGACTTTCTTCTGTCCTCTCCGCGGACGGAAAGAATGATATCAATCACTTCTAGGACTTTCGGGTCGTTGCTGCATAGGTCCTTTGTGCGCTTGCTATCCCTGCAAACGAGAGTCTAAGATTCCTGCTCTTCTTTGTACCTTCAAGGTGTTGAAAGGCACACCGATGAATGGTCTTGAGCTACTCCTCGAGTACCTGACCAGGTACTTTCCTATTTTGCTGTTTATTTTTATCGCCTTAGCCTTCGGTGTGATTACTCTCCTCATCAGCTATCTGGTCCAGCCGAGGTACCCGGAGCCAGAAAAACTCTCCGCCTACGAATGCGGGTCTGAACCGTTTTCGGATGCTCGGATGCCTTTCCCAGTCCGATACTACATCTTCGCCATGTTGTTCGTGATCTTCGACATCGAAGTCATTTTCCTCTATCCCTGGGCCGTCGTGTTCGACAAAATCGGTTTGATTGGCCTTGTTGAAATGATGATCTTCATCGCGCTGTTCTTGGTGGCTTACGTTTATGCCTGGCGCAAGGGGGCGTTGGAATGGGATTAATTCAACTCGGTCGGCCCGAAAAAGACGGCAATCCTGACGTGATCACCACGACCGTGGAAAAGGCTGTCAACTGGGCTCGCAAGGGCTCGCTCTGGCCGATGACGTTCGGCCTCGCCTGCTGCGCGATCGAGATGATCGCTGCAGTGTCTTCACGGTATGACATGGATCGATATGGAGCCGGTGTCTTTCGGGCTTCGCCACGCCAATCGGACCTCATGATTGTAGCGGGTACCGTATGCCGTCGAATGGCACCAGTGATTCGGAAAATCTATGACCAGATGCCGGAACCGAAATATGTCATCGCGATGGGATCCTGCGCCACGTCAGGCAACATCTATGACAGTTACAGCGTCGTGCAAGGTGTGGATCGGTTTGTTCCGGTCGATATTTATGTCCCCGGCTGCCCCCCGACCCCTGAAGCTTTGTTCGACGGCATTCTCAAGTTACAAGAGCGCATCATGCAGAAGCGGGTATTCGTGAAACAGCCGGACCTCGTCAAAGCGAGTCTCAAAGTTTAAGCTGAACACGATGACATTGCAGCATCTGGCCAATCGGATCCAAGAGAACTTTTCCAGCGGCTTCGTCAAAGCGGTTGAGTGGCGGGGAGACCTCGCCGTGACTGTTACTCGCGACAAGCTCCATGAGGTGGCGCAATTTCTTCATGACGACCCAGCCATGGACTTCGACTATATCGTCCATGTCAGCTCGGTCGATTGGCCGGACGACGAAGAGCGATTTGAAGTGGTGTACGAGTTTTACTCCATGAAGAAACGACACCGGATCCGACTGAAGGCTCGAGTACCGGAATCTGACTGTGTCGTGGATTCGCTCACCGATATATGGAAGGGAGCGGATTTCATGGAGCGCGAAGCCTACGACATGATGGGCATCCGCTTCCGGAACCATCCGGACCTCCGGAGGATCCTGATGCCGGATGATTACACGGAAGGATATCCGCTGCGCAAAGACTTTCCGGTTCGCGGGAAGGGTTGGCGGGATACCTTCGAGTTTCTCGACGAGACTGTACGCTAAGCGAGACTGACCCGAGATGGCATTCGAAGACCAAAGAACAACGGTCTATAAAGTAGACCCGACCCATCCAGAGAGCGACACGCTCCCGACCCTACGGACGGAAGAGCTGTTGCTGAACATGGGCCCGCAACACCCGAGTACCCATGGGGTCTTGAAGGTCATCCTCGAATTGGAAGGGGAGCGCCTCGTGAAGTCGACGCCGGTGATGGGCTTCCTCCACCGCGGCGTTGAGAAGCTGGCCGAAGAGGGGACCTACCATCAATTTATTCCCCATACCGACCGACTGGATTACGTTTGCGCGATGTACAACAACTTTGCCTACTGTCGAGCGGTCGAAAAACTCATGAACATCACGGTACCGGAGCGGGCAGAATATCTTCGAACCATCGTGGCGGAAGTCCAGCGGATCATCGGCCATCAGTTCTGGCTGGGTACCCAAGCACTCGACATCGGCGCCATGACCGTGTTTTTCTACTGCTTCCGGGACCGAGAAATTCTGCTGGATTGGTTCGACGAGCTCTGCGGTGCGCGCCTCACGACCAGTTGGTATCGCATCGGCGGCGTCGAGCGGGACTTTACGCCATCGCTCTTGGAGAAGCTGAAGAAGTTCCTTGACTACTTCCCGCCGAAAATCGACGAGTACGTCATCTTTCTCGAGAAGAACCGAATCTGGCTCGCCCGGACCAAAGGTGTGGCGGTGATTTCCGCCGAAGATGCGGTAAATTTCGGCTTGAGCGGTCCCACTCTGCGAGGCTCCGGCGTGGACTATGACCTGCGCAAGTTTGAAGCCTATGCCGCCTATCCCAAGTGCGAGTTCAGTGTCCCTGTCGGAAAAAACGGCGACACGTATGATCGGTACTGGATCCGCGTCATGGAGCTCTATGAAAGCGTGAAGATTATCCGGCAATGTCTGGAGCAGATGCGGGACGGCCCGATCATGGCCGATGTTCCGAGCGTCACATTGCCGCCCAAAGAGCGGGTCTTTACGAATCTGGAGTCCATGATCCAGCAATTCAAGCTCTTCTCGCAGGGTTTTAACGCTCCTCCGGGAGAAATTTACTGCGGGACTGAAGCTCACAAGGGCGAACTGGGCTTCTACATCGTGAGCGCAGGTGGAGGGAAACCCTACCGCTTGAAGATCCGAGCCCCGTCGTTCATTCATATGGGCGCGTTTGATCATATGTCGAGGGGCTACATGATCGCCGATGCGGTCACGATTTTCGGCACGTACGACATCGTGATGGGGGAGTGTGACCGATAAGAAGTGCCGAGTGCTGGGTGCTGAGTACTCAGTTCTGAAGGGTCAGAACGCTTAACTCGCCACTCAGCGCTCAGAACTCAGAACTGGGGTCTGACATGGGACTGAAACCAGCTACCAATCCCGAAGTTGAAGCAGCCACAATCGAACTGTCGATTGACGGGAAAACCGTCACGGCAAAAGACGGCGTCTCTCTCTACGATGTCATTTCCAGCACGGGAAAGATCATTCCCGCCATGTGCTACCACTATACCTTTGATCCCTTTGGTTCGTGCGGGATGTGCCTGGTGATGCAGGAGGGGAAAAAGGCGCCGGTCCGCTCCTGCACGGCCAAGGCGACTGCCGGAATGATTATTCGCACGGAAGGTGACGACCTTTTCCAGGCCAGGAAAAAAGCCGTCGAGAAACACCTCTCTGTCCATCCGCTGGACTGTCCAGTTTGTGACGCCGACGGCCACTGCGAGCTCCAAGACATGGCGTTCCAGCATGGCGTGACGAGCCTCGCCAACGCGAAGCAGAAATTCATTCCCGAAGATACACGGAGTCTTGTCCTCGACTTCAACATGAATCGCTGCATTGCGTGCGCTGAGTGCATCAACGTCTGTAAGGACGTCTTGATGATCGACGCCTTGCAATTCATGAAGAAGGGCGGATTCAACCAAGTCGTGGCGAAGGGCGACCTGCCGTTGTCTTGCGAATTCTGCGGAGATTGTCTCGCGGTCTGCCCGGTGGGCGCGATTACGAACAAGTTTTCAAAGTACCTTTACAAGCCCTGGCAGATGAAGAAAACGACGACCACCTGCAACTATTGCGGGGACGGTTGCCAGCTGTACGTCGAAACGAAAGATACCGAGGTCATCCGTATCACGTCGCCGTTGTCGTGGAAAAATAAATGGGGCGACCGCGCCGACACGACGAAAGGCCATGGCGGACTCTGCGTGCGGGGGCGATTCGGATTTGAGTATCTCGACAGCGCCTCACGTTTGAAACAACCGCTGGTGCGTAAGGGGAATCAGCTCGTTGAAACTCCATGGCTTGAGACGATGCATCACGTCGTCGAGCGATTTTCTGAGATCCGCAAGCGCCACGGGGCTGAAGCGATCGCCGGCCTCATTACGGCCCGCTGCACGAACGAAGAGCTCTATCTCTTTCAGAAGCTCATGCGGGCCGGGTTCCGCACAAACAACCTTGACAGCAGTGCACGTTATGGCCACTTAAATTTCGTCCATGCCTCCCGTCAAGCGCTGGGAATCGGACGCTCACCAAACGACTGGGAAGATTTAACCAAGGCGAAGGCTGTCCTGTTGATCGGATCGAACATCACGGAGACCAATCCGCTCACGTCCGTGCGGATTAAGGAAGCCATTCGCGTCTACAAGGCTCAGGTTGTCACGATCGATTCCGCGATCACGAACATGGGCAAGCTCGCCTCACATCCGTTCGTGATCAAGGCGGGAACCGAAGGGCTGGCCATCGACGGACTCGTCAAGGCCGCCATCGAACTGGATCTGGTGGACGAAGAAATCATTAAAAAACATCCGCAGGCTTTTGCTGCATTAAAAGCCGCTCTGGCACATGTATCTCTGGACCAGATCGCCGCGCAAACCGGTATGTCGGTCCAGGGCTTCAAAGAAGCGGTTGCCGTGTTCGCCGAAGCCCCCCGGTCCATTATCCTCTGTGCGGAAGGTATTGTCCGTCGAGCCGACGGTCATCAGAACGTTCTCAAATTAATCGACCTCGCCTGGATCTCGGGAAAGCTGGGGCGTCCCGGCTGCGGCGTCAACACATTGACCGAAGAGCCCAACGAACAAGGTGCCGTCGACATGGGCGTGGCGGCGGAGTTTCTTCCGGGGCAGGCCCGATTCGAGGACCAAGCCGCCCGGGATCGATTTGCCAAAGCATGGGACGTCACACTTCCGGCTGCGGGAGGTGGGGCCCATCTCGTGGACATTCTCAATCGCTGCAGAAGCGGACAGATTCGAGCCCTCTATGTGGTCGGAGAAAATCCGCTTGCGACGCTCCCCGCCTCGATGGAAGTCCGGGCGGCGCTGGATCGACTGGAGCTCTTAGTCGTTCAGGATCCCTTCCTCACGGAAACTGCCCGGCTCGCGCACGTCGTTCTCCCGGCCTGCACCTATGTTGAGAAAGACGGTACCTTCACCAACCTGGAAGGCCGTGTCCTGCGCGTCCGCCAAGCGATGGATCCCCTTGGGGAGAGTCTCCCGGATTGGCATATTATGACAGCACTCGCGAATGGCCTCGGGTGCCAGTGGGAGTACGAATCGACAAACGACATTCAGGTGGAGATTATGAAATTGCTGCCCGGCTACTACAACCTTGGTCAGCCCCGGAAGGTCACACCTAACGCGGATCACTACCTTGCCAACGGCTACACCGCCGCGGTGGCAAACCGTTATCGCACTAGCACTGCTCGACCAGGTGGTGCGGACCAGCGGCCGTTTGCATTGCTGATGGGACAAGTGTTGTATCACTCGGGCAAGATGTCGACCGAGGCACTGGGGCTCATAAAGATCGCTCCGAACACGGGGCGCCTTCGGATGAACCCGCAAGACATGGAACGGCTCGGTCTGGTCGATGGGGCCAAGGTTCGTGTTACTTCTGAGCGCGGCTCGCTTCAACTGGGCATCCAGCCCGATCAGTCAGTAGCGCCTCACACGTGCTTTTTCCCAGAGCACTTCAATGAACCGCCGGTGAAGGATCTCATGTCGATCCAGCTTGATCCCGTGACCAGCGTTCCGTCGTTCAAACTCGCACGCGTCACGATCGAGAAGGCCTAGAGGCACGGAGAGGCCGATGAGTGTCATCAGTATCACCAAAAAAGTTCTCCAGGCCGCGTTGTTCTATGAAATCTGGGATGCAATGAAGGTGACATTCAAGCACATGTTCCACAAGCCGATCACATTCCAGTATCCGCGTGAACAGCGGACGATTCCCGACGCGCACCGTGGCGCGCTCGGCCTCTTGCGCTACGACGACGGCCGTGAGCGTTGTGTCGGTTGCGATCTCTGTGAAGCCGCCTGCCCATCGAGGTGCATTAAGGTCATCAGTGCAGAGGACAGCGCCCGGCCGTTGCAACGATACGCCAGTGAGTTTTACATCGACATTACCAAGTGTGTCTTTTGTGGCTACTGCGTCGAAGCCTGCCCCGTGAATGCCCTTGCCATGACAAAGATGTACGAGTATTCCACTCACGACAAGCGGACTCTGTTGTTCGATAAAGCAAGGCTGTACGACATCGGCGAACGCCATCTCGAGGATGCCAAAAAATACCTCTACGCACACAATCAGGAAAAGAACGTTGAAGAGAGCCGTGAGTATCGGTACTACTTTCCGCAATCCGTCCTCAAGGCAACTCAATCGTCCCCCAAACACTTGAGCTGAGCCCTCGATGACCCTTGTCTTTTTCGCCTATTTTGCGCTCGTGAGTATCGCCGCGGGGGTCCTCACAGTGGCGCTGCGCAACCCGGTACATTGCGGCATGGCCTTGTTGGCCCTTCTGCTGCACGTTTCCGGGCTCTTCGTCCTCCTGAACGCTGAATTTCTCTGGGCGGTGCAGGTCGTCGTCTATGCCGGAGCCATCCTTGTGCTGTACCTCTTCGTCTTGATGCTGTTGAACCTCAAGACCGAAGAACGGTACTTCCATTCGACCTTTATGTATTTTTTGGCTCCCGCAGTGGTTGGATCACTCTATGTGCTTGCGCTCTTGTTTCGGTCTCCATTCGGGGGCGCGAAGGGAGACGCGCCCGCCGCGGCGATCTTGCAGGACGGGGACACCCATGCGGTCGGGATCAAGATGTTCAGCGATTACCTTTTGCAGTTCGAAATTGTGGGCGTTTTCCTGTTGGGTGCCATCATCGGCGCGATCGTGCTCGCGAAGACACCAAAGCCGCTGGATGTGGAACGGGAGCGATGAAGCAGTCAGCCATCAGCTATCAGCGTGAAGCATTCCATCGGAGGCTGATAACTGAATGCTGATCGCTCCAACACTTCGGGTGATTCGATGGTCCCGTTAAGTGCCTATGTCGCCGTGAGTGCCGTGCTGTTTCTCACGGGTCTATTGGGCGTCTTGATCAGGCGCAATTTCATCATTGTATTGATGGCCGTCGAGATCATGTTGAATGCGGCCAATATCAATCTCGTCGCTTTTTCGCATTACATGGAGTCGATGGCAGGACAGCTCGTGGCGCTGTTTATCATTGCGATTGCCGCTGGAGAAGCAGCGGTCGGGCTCGCCATTATTATCGTCGTCTTCCGGGGAAAGATCTCGACGAACGTGGACGAAATGAATCTGTTGAAATGGTAACGACGTGCCTTTGACTGATTGGCTCATCCTGATGATTCCGGTCTTCCCGCTAATAGCGGTGGTCATCAACGGCTTGTTGGGGAGCCGGTATTCCCATGACTGGGCCTATTGGCTGGCGTGCGGATCGGTCGGTGCCTCCTTCCTCTCGACCATCGGAGTCTTCACCAACATCCTCAGAACCGGCACGCCTCACGAAGTCATCGCCTACCAGTGGATCTTCGGTGGCGACCTCACGATCAATCTCGCATACCTTGTTGATTCCCTCACCTGCATCATGCTGTTGGTCGTGACCGGCGTCGGCTTCCTCATTCACGTCTATTCAGTCGGCTATATGCACGGTGAAACCGGATTTACGCGGTTCTTCACCTATATGAATCTCTTCATGGTCTCAATGTTGCTCCTTGTGATGGGGAACAATTACGCCGTCCTGTTTATTGGGTGGGAAGGTGTCGGGCTCTGCTCGTATCTCTTAATCGGCTACTACTACGATAAAGTCTCGGCAGCCAAAGCGGCCACGAAAGCTTTCGTCGTGAATCGTATCGGCGATGCTGGATTCCTGTTGGCGATCTTCCTGGTTTTCATCAACTTCAAGACCCTCGATTACACGAAGGTGTTCGCCCAAGTCAGCCAGTTGTCGCCGGAGATGGCCACGGCGATCGCGTTGTGCTTGCTTGTGGGGGCCATCGGAAAATCCGCGCAGCTCCCCCTCTATACCTGGCTGCCGGATGCCATGGAGGGTCCAACTCCGGTAAGTGCCTTGATTCATGCCGCCACCATGGTGACAGCCGGCGTCTATATGATCGTCAGAAACCATGCGATTTACGATGTCTCGCCAACCTCCATGACCGTGGTCGCCATCGTCGGTGGATCGACAGCTCTCTTCGCTGCAACCATTGGTTTGGTCCAGACTGATATCAAGCGTGTCCTGGCTTACTCGACCGTCAGCCAACTCGGGTACATGTTTCTCGGCTGCGGAATCGGCGCCTACACCGCAGCAATCTTCCATCTCATGACACATGCCTTCTTCAAGGCACTGCTGTTTCTGTCCGCCGGGTCCGTGATTCACGCACTCTCGGGCGAGCAAGACATTCGTAAAATGGGCGGGCTGAAACACAAGATTCCCTGGACTCACTGGCTCTTTTTCATTGGCAGCGTCGCTATCGCCGGCATCCCGCCGCTTGCGGGTTTCTGGAGCAAAGACGAGATCATGGCCCACGCCTTCACCCACCATCAGTACCTGCTGTATGGGATGGCTGCGACCGGCGCATTCTTGACAGCCTTCTATATGTTCAGATTGACCTATCTGACCTTCTACGGCCCGTCACGGATGGACCATCATGTGGAGGAACATGTGCATGAGTCGCCGATGATCATGATCGGGCCATTGGCGATTTTAGGAGGCCTGTCTCTGATCGGCGGTTTCTTAGGAGTTCCGCCAGAGCACGGATGGTTCCAGCGGTTCCTCGCCCCAGTCGCAATCTCGGGAGGCGATCATGAACCGGCGGTCAGTCTTGTTCTGATGCTCATGGGCATCGCCACAGGGATCGCGCTCCTTGGGTGGGGCTTTGCTCACTACTTTTATAGTGTAAGTCCTTCGACACCGGAGCGGTGGGCGACGAAATTCTCGACCGCCTATACGACCCTTCTAAATAAATATTACGTCGATGAATTGTATGACCTGCTCTTTGTCGAACCGACAAAGAAGCTCGGCTGGCTCTTCGATTGGTTTGATCGAGTTGTGGTCGATGGAATCGTCCGGGCCGTCGGTCAGGTCGCAGAAGCGGGAGCGGCCGGTTCGACGTGGTTCGAGAAACACGTGATATACGGCGGGATCAACATCATCGGTTATGGCAATCATCTCGCCGCCAGACAATGGCGACATCTGCAAAGCGGAATGGTCCAGCACTACGCGGCAATGATTGTGGCGGGGTTGTTTTTGCTCGCTCTGGTAATCCAACTGGTGCTGCAACTTTAGAGTCACAACGATGTTGGAAGAACTGGCCTCGGCCTTCCCAATTCTGTCGTGCATTCTCTTTTTGCCGGTCGCAGGAGCCGCCGTTCTGTGGCTCTTCGACGACGAAGATATGATCCGTACCTCAGCGCTGACAATTGCGCTGGTTGAACTAGCCCTGTCACTGTTCGTCCTCCTCCGATTTGTTCCCGACTCGGCCGCGATGCAGTTTGCCGAGCATGTACGATGGATTCCCGCCCTCGGGATCAGCTACCACCTGGCAGTCGATGGCATCAGTGTCCTATTCGTCGGGCTGACAGCTTTCCTCACGGTTCTCATCGTCATCTATTCGTGGGATACCATCCGCCATCAGGTCAAACTTTACATGATGGCGCTGCTCGCGCTTGAAACCACGACGATGGGTGTCTTCGTCTCTCTCGATCTCATCCTCTTTTTCGTGTTTTGGGAGTTGATGCTCATCCCGAGCTACTTCCTCATCAAGCTCTGGGGTGGCGGGGCGGAGCGACACTATGCGGCGCTGAAATACGTGCTCTATACCTTGCTTGGCAGCGTCTTCATGTTGGTGGGCATTGCCCTCCTAGACCTCAACTACCACCAATGGGCGACGTTGCATCACATGGAGCCATCCTACTCGTTCGATCTGCTTGAGCTCCTAACCGTACCGATTCCCCTCCATCAGCAAGTTCTGATCTTCTGGTTGATGTTTTTGGGCTTCGCGTTTAAGGCTCCTGTGTTCCCGTTCCATACCTGGTTGCCGGATGCCTTGCTCGAAGGTCCGATCGGTATGGCCGTGGTCCTGGCCGGGTTGAAATTGGGTACGTTCGGATTCATCCGGTTCAGCATCCCCCTCCTCCCAGAAGCGTCGAAGAGCCAGACGGTCGTGTCGATCGTGATGGCGCTTGGTCTAGCCGCCATTCTGTACGGCGCGATCATGGCACTGATTCAACCAGATTTTCGCCGGCTGTTGGCCTATAGCAGCATCAGCCATCTTGGGTTTGTCGTAGTTGGTCTCTTCGCACTCAACTACCAGGGTCTTCAAGGTAGCCTGCTCACAATGGTCAACCTGGGGTTCAGCACAGCCGGATTGTTCTTTATCGCCGGGTTTCTCTACTCAAGACAGCAGACAACCCAGCTTGCCTCATTCGGTGGTATGGCCAAGCAGGTGCCGTTGCTGGCGACGTTTTTCTTGCTCATCGGCCTCGCATCGATCGGACTCCCAGGTACCAACGGATTCGTGGGGGAATTTTTGATCCTCCTGGGAATCTTTAAAGCCCATTGGCTCTACGGGTCGGTTGCGGTGCTGGGAGTCATCTTCGGAGCAGCATATTTCCTGTGGTACTACGAGCGGGCGATGCTTGGCCCGTTGAGTAAAACCGTCAGAGAGTCGATCGGCGATCTCCATTTTCGGGAAGTCGTGATTGCATCGTCGCTGTCCGTGATGATTTTGTGGATCGGCCTCTATCCCGCTCCGTTCTTGAAGATGATGAATGGGTCGGTGCAGGCGTTGGTCGATCGATTGGACCGCGGGGCGGTCGCCTCCGTGGACAACGTGCCCGCCGTCAGGGCGGACTGAATCGTATGAGCGAATACGTTCTTCTGTATATTTTGTTCGCACCGTTCGTGGGTGTGACCGCGCTCATCTTCATTTCGAATCGGCAATTGATGCTCGTCCGCGGAGTTGCGGCAACATCCGCCGGCATCTGCCTACTCGCGTCGCTTTACCTATTTTTTGCCTACGACACCGCCAAGGGTGGGTTCCAGTTCCTGCAGAAATACGAATGGTCGAAGCAGCTTGGCATCTCCCTTTACCTCGGCGTCGACGGCATTGGAACGCCGCTGGTCTTGGCTTCGTCGATCCTGTTGTTCGCCGGCATCTTCGTGTCCTGGCACATCAAGGATCGCACCAAAGAATTCTACATTTGGCTACTGATCCTCGCTGCTGCGACGATCGGCGTGTTCATGTCGCTGGATTTATTCTTCCTATACTTCTTCTACGAAATGTCCGTCATCCCGATGTATCTACTCCTGGGTATGTGGGGAAGCCACACAAAAAAGTACAACGAGATGACAGACCCAGAAGGTCTCAAGCAGCGGGATTCCGTCGGGTTCATCTTGAACTTTGCCTCGAACAGCAAAGAATACGCCGCGATGAAACTCGTCCTCTTCCTGTCAGCCTGGGCGGTGGTCGCGCTGATGGGCATTCTGCTCATCTATAAATACTCCGGCCTGAATACGTTCGATATTCTGGTCCTGCGCGAGCAGGCGAAGCTCATGAATATCCCCGTGCTCGGCACCACGCTCGACAAGATCATCTGGGTGCTCATCTTTTTCGGATTCGCTTCTATTGCACCGCTCTGGCCTCTGCATTCCTGGTCACCCGTTGGTCACGCAGCGGCTCCGGCTGCGACCAGCATGTTGCACGCGGGCGTGTTGATGAAGCTGGGGCACTTTTCGATCATCCGTGTGGCGTTTGAAATTCTTCCCGAAACGACCAGAGAGCTCATGCCGATCGCCGCGGTGCTCTGCATGTTCAGCATCCTCTACGGGGGATTTGTCGCCTTTTATGCGAAGGATACGAAATATGTCATCGGCTACTCGAGTTCCAGCCACATGGGCTACGTGTTCCTGGGCATGGCCGCATTGAACTATATCGGTTTGAGCGGCGCGGTGATTTATATGTTCGCCCACGCGATGGCAACCGGCATGCTCTTCGCCATGGCCGGATGGGTGTATGACCAGACGCACACGCGCGATATCCCGTCGTTGGGGGGATTGTCAAACCGCATGCCCTTCATCGCTGGTTGCTTCGTGGTGGCTTGCATGGCATCGATCGGGATGCCGGGGACCATCAATTTTATCGCCGAAATCATGATCATCGTTGGGAGTTGGCAGAAGTATCCCTTGCAGGTGATTGTCGCTGTGATCGGCATTGTGATCACCCTGGCATACTTGTTCCGGATGATGCGCGGGGTTTTCTACGGGACGATGGATCAGAAGTATAGCCATTCGCATGATGCCGTGGCGGTCGCCGATCGCCTGCCGTTGCTGGTGATGATTGCCGTCAGTATCGGATTCGGGTTATTCCCCATGCACCTCTATAATGTGGTTCGATCCGGCGTCGACCCACTCGTCGCCAGGATCACTCACGTGGTGCCGATTGCCGCTGCGGCCGACGAATACAGCCCTCAGCGTTCAGCCGGCAGCCATCAGCTTGCGGACCCGAAGAGTTCTACACGTGAGCTGACGGCTAGCCAGCTGAACGCTGAGGGCTATACAGGTAGACAATGACATTCTCTCTGACCATGTCTCCCTCCGACTTATTATTGCTCTTGCCGGAGATGCTCCTCACGTTCTGGATCTGTCTGATCCTGGTCCTCGATTTTGCCTTTCCACGATTGCCGAAGGAACAGCTGGCCTATCTCAGCGTAGGAGGGCTCACGATCACATTGGGGTGTCTCATATGGTTTGATGTGACCGGCATCACCGGGGCACTCTTTGCCAACATGTTCGTAGTCGATCGGATGGCCTTGTTCTTCAAGATGCTGATCGTGGTGGCCACAATATTAGTCATCATCGCCTCCATCCAATTCGTTCATCGCTTCACGTTCTTTCGCGGGGAATATTATTTTCTGGTTGCGATGTCGGCGCTGGGTATGATGTTCATGGCCTCGGCGAACGATCTCCTGTCCGTTTTTGTGACGCTTGAGTTCTCGACCTTCGGCTTCTATGTCCTGGTCGCCTACCTGCGGGAAGACGCCGCATCGAACGAGGCAGGACTCAAATTCTTCATCCTGGGTGTCTTTGCGGCTGGTCTTCTTGCCTACGGGATCAGCTTGGTATACGGCGAGACAGGGAAGCTCGTCTTCTCGGATATGGCGTCTGCACAGGCCACGCCAGGATTGATCATCGGTTATTTGCTCATCTTCGCGGCGCTGGGTTTCAAAATCGGAGCTGTGCCGTTCCACTCCTGGATTCCCGACACGTATCACGGATCACCGACGCCGGTGACCGCATTCCTGTCGATCGCACCGAAAGGGGCAGCGTTTGCCATTCTCCTTCGGATGTTCTATGTCGCGCTCGCCGGTTTCAAACCCACCTGGGTGCTCATGCTGGTGGCGGCCTCGATTCTGTCGATGACTTACGGCAACATCGTGGCGATCGCGCAGAAAAACATCAAACGACTACTGGCCTATTCCGGCATTGCCCAGATCGGCAATGTGCTCATCGGCCTCGCTGCCGGGACGAAGATGGGAAGTGATGCAATTTTGTTTTACCTGTTGACCTATCTGTTCGCGAACTTAGGAGCCTTCGCCATCGTCATTGCGGTCAGCCAGGCAATCGGCAGCGATGAAATTGAAGATTATAGCGGCCTGGGCCGCCGTTCGCCGTTCCTTGCCTTCGCCATGCTGATTTTTCTGTTGTCCCTGGCCGGCGTGCCTCCTCTCGCGGGATTCATCGGCAAGGTCTATATTTTTGTTGCGGCAATCAAGGAGGGACTCTATACCCTCATCACGGTCGGACTGATCAACATCGTGATCTCTTTGTACTACTACTTGATCGTCGTGAAAAAGATGTACATCGTCGAGCCCCACGACCCATCGCCGGTATCGATCTCGGGCCCCATGAAGGCCGTGGTGTACGCCGGACTCGCTGGGACGCTCGCGATCGGCATCTATCCGCAGCCGGCGATCGACTGGGTGGTGGCTGCAACGCTGATGTTCTCCAACCTTACAGGTCCAGCTGCGTTCATTCCGCCATCTTTGCCGTTCAGTGGGTAATCGCTCTTCGTCGTGACGCCGCGCCCAGCGAGCCTTCTGGTAAAATATTTCTTGCAGGGTCTAGTGGGGCAGAGTAGAGTTCTGGCACGGGGGTTTTCCCTAACGCCGCAGTGTGGGTTCTGCGTCTATCATGGCATCCGTCACCCAAGATCGTCCCACCGTTCCAGCCGCCGCAGCATCCGTACATTCGACGTCGGACGCTGAGAAGAAATCCCTGTCTCCCTCGCGCGTAAGCGGAACTTTGCGATGGTTTGCCGGCTGGTCCATTGAGCAGCGTGTGCTCGCTGGATTCGGGCTCGTGTTTGCGGGAATTGTCGTGATCAGTATCGCGTCCTACCGAAACACGTCGGTGCTGATCAAGAATAGCCGCCTCGATACGAGAAGCCACGAACTCGTGCAGCTGCTCGGTTCGATAGGGGAAGCATTGGATGATGCGGAGCGCGGGCATCGCCGCTATCTCGTGACGGGTGACGAGGCCTACCTCAAAGGACACAAAACCGTCCTGGAGCAGATGCCCGTCTTCTCTCAGTATCTTCGAAGCTTGACAGAAGGAGCCCCCGACCAACAGGAACGGGTGGCAAGCCTTGAACGATTAATTCGCCAACAGCTCGACGCCGAAGCCGCCGCTATTTCAGCGCGAGAGACAAACGGTTACGAGGGGGTCCGCCGTATCGCACTTTCGGGCGCGGCGAAACAAGAGCTTGACGCAATCCATCGCTTGATCGTCGAACTGGACGCGGCTGAGCAGAAGGCACTTCGGGGCCGTGTCGTTCAATCGACAGGCAGCACGAGAAACACCATCGTGCTCTTAGTTCTTGGGGCGCTCCTCCAACTCGTTTTGCTTGCCTCCGTATATTACTTGATCCGTCACGATATCACGGAGCGACGTCGCGTCGCGGCAGAACTTCGGCGACGCGGAGAGCTACTCCAAGCCGCCAACAAAGAACTCGAGGCCTTCAGCTATTCCGTCTCTCACGATCTTCGCGCGCCTCTCCGCCATATCGACGGGTATGCCTCCTTGCTGTCCAAGACGGCGGGGGAGTCGCTCAATGACAAATCCAGACGGTATCTCCAAACGATCTCCGACTCCGCCAAACAAATGGGTCAACTCATCGACGACCTGCTGGTGTTTTCCCGCATGGGCCGGCAAGAGATGTTGCGCACGACCGTAAGTTTGGATCAACTGGTCAAGACCGTCATTCACGATTTGCGGCTTGACTTGCAAGGACGGACAATCTCCTGGACAATTGGGCCGTTACCTGAAGTCTCTGGCGATCCAGCGATGTTGCGTCAGGTGTTTATGAATTTGCTCGCGAACGCTATCAAGTTCACCAAACATCGCGCCGAAGCAAAGATTGAGATCGGCGCCACTCGGCGGACCGCGGGAGAGACCGAGATCTTCGTCCGGGACAATGGAGCAGGGTTTGACATGCAATACGCGAATAAATTGTTTGGGGTGTTCCAACGCCTCCACCGCAATGACGAGTTCGAAGGAACTGGTATCGGGCTTGCGAATGTTCGACGAATCATTCATCGTCATGGTGGCCGGACCCGGGCCGAAGGAGCGGTCGACCGGGGAGCGACATTTTTCTTTACCCTCCCAACGAAAAGAGCTGTCTGATGACTACCTTGAAACCGATTTTGCTGGCAGAGGACAATCCTCGTGACGCTGAACTGGCCTTGGCCGCGATGGAGGAACATCACATCGCCGACAAAGTTGTCGTCTGTCATGATGGCGCAGAGGTGTTAGATTATCTGTACTGCCGCGGGTCTTATAGGACGCGACGTCATGGAAATCCGGCTGTTGTTTTTCTTGACCTTAAGATGCCGAAAGTCGACGGCATCGAGGTGCTGAGAACGATCAAGAATGACACCGACCTTCAGCATATCCCGGTTGTCATGCTGACATCGTCACGAGAAGAGCGAGACCTGGCCCAAAGCTATGCTTTGGGTGCCAATGCCTACGTTGTCAAGCCGGTTGAGTTTCACCAATTCATCAACGCCGTGAAAGAATTAGGCGTCTTTTGGGGTGTGATCAACGAACCACCTCCTGAAGGCGAAACATCCATCCAGTAGTCTCACAATCGAGGACCCGTGAAGTCCCCTCTGCGTCTTCTGCTTCTCGAAGATAATCCGGTCGACGCCGACCTGATTACGGCGACCATGACGGAGAGAGGAATCCCCTGCCAATCTCACCGCGTCGATACGCGTCAGGATTTCGTGGCCGCGCTCAAAGAGGGCCAGATCGACCTGATCCTCGCGGACTACTCGATCCCAGGCTTTGATGGATTCAGTGCCCTGACGCTCGCTCGGCAACACCGCCCCGAAGTACCGTTCATGTTCGTCTCCGCGACGATTGGCGAGGACCTGGCCATTGATGCTATGCACCAAGGAGCAACGGATTACATTCTCAAGCAGCGGTTAGGTCGATTGGTTCCCTCTGTCCAGCGGGCCTTACGAGAGGTGGAAGAACGAGCTGAACGACAACGCGCCGAGGACGCTCTGGAGCAGAGCGAGAAGCAGTTCCGCCAGGCGCAAAAAATGGAAGCGGTGGGACGACTGGCGGGTGGTATTGCTCACGACTTCAACAACCTCCTTACCGTCATCATGGGATATAGCCAGGTCCTGTCGACCGAGCTGGGCCCTGAGCACCCGCTTCGCAGTAAGATCGAAGAGACTCAGAAAGCGGGGGAGCGGGCCGCCGGATTGATTCGACAATTGCTGGCATTCAGCCGCAAGCAGTCGATGGACCCGAAAGTGTTGAGTCTCAACACCGTCGTCACTAATCTGGAAAGCATGTTGCGACGATTGATTGGAGAAGACATTCGCCTTGTCACCAAGCTTGATCCTGGAAACGGCCGCGTACGCGCGGACCAGGCGCAGCTCGAGCAAGTCCTCATGAATCTTGTCGTCAATGCACGAGACGCGATGCCGAAAGGTGGAATTCTCACCCTCGAAACTGCCCAGGTCGAGCTCACCCGCAGCCCTGTCCATTATCTCCGCCCACTGGCACCCGGTCCCTATGTGAAATTATCGGTCAGTGATACGGGATGCGGGATGGATCGCCAGACTCAGTCGCACATCTTCGAACCATTCTTTACTACGAAAGAAGAAGGGAAGGGCAGTGGACTGGGGCTCTCCACGGTGTTTGGAATCGTTACTCAGTGCGGTGGTGGTATCGACGTGGCCAGCCGTGTGGGACACGGGACGAAGTTCGACGTGTACTTCCCCAGCATCGAATCCGACGTGCCAGTCGCCGCTCTACCCCAAGGCGCGGGGCAACCCAAACGGGGGACGGAAACTATTCTTCTCGTCGAAGACGACCCGAGTGTTCGCAATCTCGTGCGAGATGAACTGCGCAAACTCGGTTATCGGGTGCTGGAGGCCAAGAACGGTGTCGAAGCGTGCTTGCTGGCAACGCAGCAGGCGGGCACGCTCGATCTGTTGCTGACCGATGTTGTTATGCCTGGTATGGGTGGTCGAGAACTGGCACAGCATCTTTCTGTCATCAAGCCGGATCTAAAAATTCTTTTCATTTCCGGATACATCGACGATGTCGGGCTCCATGCGGGACATGAAGAAGGCTCCAGTAGCTTCCTCCAGAAACCCTTTACACCTGAGGCCCTTGCGCGGGCTGTCAGAGAACTCCTCGACACGCCGTCGCATTCCGGCAAACCGAGCGCCACTCTGCCCGCACCGCGAGCCGTCTTGCGCTGAGCGCGCATCCTCCAGAAGTGCCGGCTTCAGGCACTTCTTGATTTGACGGTCCTCGCATAGCCTCTCTATACTCGACCGCAACGAACCATGAGATTTCTCTTGCGATGCCATCGACCCTGCTCAAGCTTTGCTGCTGTTTTTTTGTTGGGAACGACCTGGCTGGTCATTGGCTTGCCACACCAGGCAAGTACTCAAACATTGACGTGGGACCCTGTCGCGGAAGGACTGTCTGTGACGGTCTGGTCGCCGCAGACGCCCTGCCAAGACGTCCCGCCGCTTATCGCCTTTGACATTGATCCAGACCGCTACCGCTTTGTGGTCCATCACTATCAGCGGGAGGGACTGTCAGCCCCGCTGGACATTCGCCAATGGCAAAAACAGACGGGTCATGACCTCATCTTCAATGCCGGCCTATTCCGAGAGGACTTTTCGTATCTCGGCCTGCTATATGCCAATGGACGCTCGATCGGGGGCAAGCGCCATCCCACATGGATGGGGCTTTTCGTAGCTGAGCCCGTCGACTCGACATCGCGTCGTGCGAAAGTGCTAGACCTCGCCGTCGATCCGTTCGATGAACAGCGACCCGGTTACCAAGAAGCGGCACAATCGTTGATGCTTCTCGATCGAACAGGGAAAGTGCGCGTACGCCAGACTGGGAAGCGGGCCCAGCAAACGATTCTTGCAGAACTCGGGAATGGACATGTGCTGCTGCTGAAGAGCACGGATGCAGTATCACTCCATGCCGTTGGTCAATGTATGCGGGATACATTTCCTGCGGTCCGGCAAGCAATGGCGATGGACGGAGGGTCTTCGTCAGATGTGGTCCTGAACGCGGCAACCGCACAAACAGCGATCATATCAGGTGTTCTACAGCCCTGGCTCTTACAATCGGCCGATAACTCGACGGCTCATATTGGACTGCCGGCCGTCATCGGCATCAGTCCACGTCGCACTGTCTCGGCAAATCAGGTCACACCGGAAAAGCCTACTGGTCGATAGCTTTTTTCTCGAGTTATCGACGCGCTGTCTCGACCGGAAATCACGCCTCTTGCCAGGCATTCATGCCGCCGCTGACATTGTAGACATGCCAATACCCCAGATCAGCCAGGGTTTCCGCGGCGATGTTGCTGCGATGGCCCGACTGGCAATAAACGACGATGTGGTCATCTAACTGTGCCCCGATCTCGCGGTGACGCGTCTTGATCTCACGGAAATCAATATTGAGGTCCGTACCCGGGATATAGCCCGTCGCATGTTCTTCGGTTGAACGCACGTCGATTAGAATGAAGCCTTTCTGTGCCATCGAAGGAGCTTTGGTCAATCCGGCCCTCAGCTGCTGAACCGTTAATAGATAGGAATGGTGGGCGGAGGTTGTGCTGACCGCAACGAGTAGTATGAGCAAGGCGCTGATGAAAAATGCGGCTCTCGATTTCATGTTCATCCTCCTGTAACGTAGCGATGAAGAATATATACGCACGTATTCTAGGAAGACTATGAATCACCGGTCAAGGGTCGCGATAATCGCAGCATGTCTCGCGGTTGTCGGCTGTGCAGACGGGGCAAAGATAGTCCAAGACCGAGACGACGGCGGTGTGGTGGTCTATCCATTCAAGGGCGAGCAAGGTCATTTGCTGTCCTCCTTCAGGAAGGATGCCCTCTCGCTGATGCAGCAGAAGTGCGGAGGCGCCTATACCATTGTACGGGAAGGCGAAACAAAAAGCCGATCACAGGTTGCTGAGACTGTCCGAGGCAGCCAGGAAATGATTCAGGAGCGGCGCTGGGGAATCGAGTTTCGCTGCAAATGACTCTTCGCTGAACCGACCGTCAACCTTCTGGGACCGTAGTGGTAGGATAGGATATTAGATCGTCGATAGTGATCAGGCTCACGACGCTAACACCCTCCTGTTCCACTCTGGCACGTCCATCCTGCTCCTTCCGATCCACGATGACCAGGGCATGATGAACGATGAGACCAGCATCTCTCGCAGCTGTCACGGCTTTGAGCAGAGAACCGCCACTCGTAAGCACATCGTCCACGATCACCGCCCGATCGCCTGCTTTCACCACCCCCTCGATCAACTTCCCCAGCCCATGATCTTTGGGCTGCTTACGGACGACGAACGTTCTCCATTCCCGTTTTGGTGTTGCTCGATAGGCAAAATCTGAAATGGTCGCAGCAATCGAGATCGCGCCTATTTCGAGTCCTCCGATGCAATCGATCGACAAGTGATTGAGCTTCTGCCATGCCAGTTCTGCAACCAGCGCCCGAGCACTCGGCTGTGCCATCAATGCACGGCAATCGACATAGTATGGACTGGTGAGTCCTGAAGCCAATCGAAATCCTTTACGTGGATCCCATTGAAATGAATGAGTCGTATAGAAGGCTTCGATCAGATTATTCTTGAGCACGGAATTTCTTTACTTTCTAGAATGGCTGACTGATGCACTCTGCTGCAGGCACAGAGTCTCGTAAGCGGTCGTCACGAATGTGCCTATTTTAGACAGCTTCGTCGCCCAAAAAAAATCTCTTTGTCCTTGCTCATTACGATCATCCACCGACATTCGGCCTGAAGTTTGGTCACCTAATATATGGCGCGAAAGAGCGCTTCGTTGAAATACACGTATTTTGTTTTCGAAAAGTTAAATCCTACGTATAGTACAGGATATCGATGCCCATATCTCATCGACATTCTGACACTAGCACGATCCGCGCATTGCTGGGGGACAGTATGTAGGCGGCTGTTTGGGCGGAGGTGTGCGTTCAACCTCAGGAGGAGGTTGGGGTTGCTCCGGATCTGGCTTCTGACCCACCGGTGTGGGTTCAGGAGTCGCACAACCTGACCAAGATAAGAGCAGGGCGATGAGCAGCAGCGATCGAAACATACAGGAATTCATTGACGTTCGGTAGTGCGCGAACGGTGGTGATGCACTGTACACCACCTGCCCGAGCACGGTCCAGTCCCTTGGGGCACCAGCGTACCCACCAAGCGAGACGATACCAACGAACGACGACTTAGCGGAGCGTGCATGATACTCGATTCGACTCCCGATTATCGGCGAGTCAAACCAGCAGGACTATTTGCAACAATGCTCGTCTGCTGCTTGCCCATGACCGGATTCGGCCAGGAATCGCTGGTAAACGAGTCTCGGAGTTCATCCATAAACACGTCTCAGACCGCTCTCCGATATCCAGATTTTTCTGCAGTTGAGTTGACTGCCTCATCAACTACCAAACCGCTTGCATCGACTGAGTCGGCCAAATCCACCGAAAGGACATCCGTACGGCTGGCAGCGGATGACACAACGCCTGCGCCATCCGAATCGGTAAATCCAACCACGAAACAATCTGCACAACCAACCGAGGAACCGAACCAGCAAATACCCCAAACAGCCATCGTCAAAGGCTTTCTATTCAATGGCAACACAGTCGTGAGCAAGGAGGAGCTCGAAGCAATCACCAAACCATATGTCGGGCAGGAGCTCGATCTGCCATTGTTAGAGTCAGCAGCTCAAGCCGTGACTGATCACTATCGGAAAATGGGTTATACCCTCGCCCTGGCCTACGTGCCTCAGCAAGAGATCAAATTCGGCATGGTAGAGCTGGCCGTGCTCGAAGGTCGGATCGGCGACGTGACTGTCTCCGGAAACAAGTACTACTCGTCCTCGTTTATCAAGGGGCATTTTGCCCAAGCCATGGAAGAGAACGTCGCCCGAAACGAATCCTTGGAACGGGGCCTCCTGCTGTTGAACGAGTATCCGAGTCTAAAGACCTCCGCTACGCTGGAGCCTGGAAAATCAGCCGGCGCCACGGATGTGCATATCACCGCTGAAGACAAACGGCCGTTGAATTTCATGCTCGACATGAACAACTACGGCTTCAACACGATTTCACGCTATCGATTCGGCGCCGGAGTAGAAGCCGGCAATGTGCTCGTGGACGGCGGTACACTCACCCTCCGCGGCATCATGGGAAATGAGCCGAATCAGCTGCTCTACGGCCTGGGCAACTATAGTATGCCGATCGGTGTTCACGGCACCAAGCTTGTCATTGGCGGTTCTGACGGCAAGTTCGACGTCGGAAGCCAATTGGACTTCCTCCAAATTCACGGCCACATCACCACCGGCGATATCGCGGTTACCCATCCCTTTATTAAATCTCGGTTTCAAAACCTTCTTGGTGAATTCGGGTTCTCCGCAAAGCACAGCACACTCGAGCTGCTCGATACTTTAGTCGCCGACGATGCCATACGCTCTCTCAGACTCGGTGTGAACTGGGATCGCCTAGATCTCTTAGGTCGATGGTATGCCTCCGTCTACGGATTCCAGGGGTTGGGTGAGTTTCTGGGCGGTATGAGCGACAACTCGCCGCAGGCATCCCGTCGGGGTGCCGATGACCGTTTCACGAAAGCGACCATCGCCACCGGACGCATCCAGAGTCTAGGGCACGAGATGCTATTGGTGTTGAAAGCAAGCGGTCAGATCACTACAGGTCCGGTCGTCGTCATGGAGCAGATGCTTCTCGGTGGACCTGATTCTGTACGCGGCTATCAATTGGGAGAACGGTTTGTCGACGAAGGCTATACCCTGTCCGCCGAAACGCGCATTCCGTTTTTCCCATCCTTAATGCCGACTGCGCTCAAACAGACCCAAGGCGCGATCTTTATCGATTACGGAGCCGGCCTCCTGAGGAATCCGCAACCTGGTGAGCATCGCTCGACCAATATGACCGGAACCGGGGTGGGGCTTCAGACCCAATTGCCCTGGTACAGCACCAACATACGTCTTGATCTCGGCTTTCCCATCGGACCGAAACCGATCGGTGGGACAATCACGGGAGACCGCTCCCCTATATTATATTTCTCCATTGCGACGCGGTTCTAATGAGCCATGCCTATGGACATTTGCGAGGGCAAAACTGGGGGGACCGGCGAAAGAAATGCGGCGAACCGTGGCCATTCCTTGCGTAAGAATGATCACGAGCTATAGTTAATTGGCGGTTCTTACGTCGACGAGGAGAAGGTATTCAATGGGCTTAGGACAAAGGACAGCGATAGCCCAAGATATTGTCATCCGTCAAAGGTCGAGAGGGTGGCTCTCCCCCATGTTGACTATCGCCCTCGTTGCGCTCCAACTCTGGGTGTCGACTCTCGCTCTCGCCCTGCCAACGAACGGTCAGGTCGTCGCAGGTCAAGCCACAATCCAGCACACCTCACCAACTAGTCTAAGTATTCTGCAAAGTACCGACAAAGCGATTCTCAATTGGAACAGTTTCTCGATCGCCGCCAATGAAGCCGTGCGCTTCTATCAGCCCTCGATCTACTCGATTGCACTGAACCGTGTCCTTGGGATCGATCCGTCGGTGATTCTCGGCCAACTCCAAGCAAACGGTCGAATTTTCTTGATCAACCCCAACGGCATTCTGTTCGGAGCTGGTGCCCAGATCAACGTGGGCGGGTTACTGGCCACGACCCTTCAGATCAAAGACGGCGATTTCATGGCAGGTCGTTACCTGTTCGCACAAGATCCATTAAAGGGACTCAGGTCGGTTGTCAACAATGGCACTATCCACGTGTCAGACCATGGGTTTGTCTATCTCATCGCCCCCGGCGTGGCCAATGACGGAGTCATTCTGGCCAATCTGGGTTCAGTTCTTCTCGGCTCTGCTCAGAAAGCCACGATCGACCTCATGGGTGACGGTCTGATCAAATATGTGTTGAGCGACAAGGTGGCGAGCCAAGTTCTTGGTCCTGACGGCAAGCCATTGACTAGTGCCGTGTCAAACAGCGGGACGATCCAAGCCGACGGCGGCCACGTAATTCTCTCTGCGAGAGCCTCTGGTGACGTCTTCGAATCGGTCATTAATCAAAGCGGTATTATCCGCGCCAGGAGTCTCGTCAACCACGGCGGTGTCATTCTCCTCGAAGGCAGCGACCCCGTGCAGAATACAGGGGCACTTGGTTGGCAGCAGCATCTTGGAGAAGTGAAAAACGCTGACGGGCGGGTGATCAACACCGGCACGCTCGACGTCTCTGCTGCCGAACCTGGTGCGGCTCAGGGCGAAGTGACGCTAAGTGGTCAAATGGTCGGCGTCGCTGGCTCGATCCTCGCCCGTGGGGCTGACAACGCGAATGGAGGGAATGTTCTTGCGACCTCCAGCAAGGAGACCATCGTCGCCACCGGAGCCGTCATCGACACCTCGGGGGTGGGCAACTCAAGCGCTGGCAATACAGTCATCTGGTCGGACCAGAATACCGCCTTCCGCGGAACCATTCTTGCCAACGGCGGACAAACTGGCGGCAATGGTGGTCAGATCGAAGCTTCGGGTCACAACCTGCTGGAATTCACTGGCCAAATCAACGCGCTCGCCCCCCACGGAGTCACCGGTTCCGTCCTCCTCGATCCCACAAACATCACGGTAGCCAATGGCGGGACAGCCACGCTTCCTCAGGTTAGTTTGTTTGCCAATCCTGATTGCGTGCCAGGTGGCTGTACAATTGCGCCCGCCACAATCAACGGTGCGGCAGCGACCGTCAATCTCCAGGCAAACAATGATATTACCATCACGAACGCCATCGCGATGACCGGAGCCGGAATCGGGATCAATATGCGGGCCGGCCGGGATATCAACGTCAATGCAGGGGTGGCCACCAATAACGGCGCGATCTCGATGACCGCGAACGACTCAGGGGCTGGGGCAGGAAGATTGGCTGGCGACGGTAGCATTACCGGAGCAGGGGCGATTAACGCTGGTACCAGTACGGTCACCCTTACGATTGGCACGAATGCAGGTGGAGGGGGCGGAATCAACCTCACCGGCGCCGTCACAGGCACCAGCCTAGCGGTGGACAGCGCCAAAACCGTCTCCATCACGAACCCGGCGAACAATGTCGGCACGATCGCAGGCCGCACCACCGTCGCAGGTGAAGCCTTCTCTTACACGGACGCAAATGCACTGAACATTACTACCATCGGCGCTCTAACCGGCGTAAGCACGAACAACGGCCCGATTACCCTCACGACGACGAATGGGAACCTCACGGTCACTAATACAGCGGCGGCGGCGGATGTCAATGCGGGCACCAGTACCGTGGCATTGACAGTAGGTGGATCGAACACTTTGACTCTGAACGCCAATTCCAACGTCACCGGAACAGGCGGGATCACCTACACCGCTGACACCATGACGTTGTCAAACAGCAGCACGACCACCGCAACTGGTGCAATCGCTACCTTGCAACCGAACAGCGCGGGACGCGGGATCACTCTTGGAGCTAACGTTGGCGGGACGCTCAGTCTGACAAGTGCGAGACTCAATACCATCACCGCCGGCATACTTCGCGTAGGCAGCGTCACTAGCGGCAATATGGCCATTAGTGGGGCCATCGCTCCAGCCGGCACCACCACACTATCCCTCATCTCCGGTGGCACGATCACCCAAACGGCCGCCATCACAGAAACTAATCTGGCCGTCACGAGCGTCGGGGCCGTGACGTTGAATAACGCGGCAAATACGGTCAATACCCTCGCTGCGAATGTCACTGGTGCCGGTAATGCCATTTCCTATACCGGCCTTACGTCCGCTGCCGCGACTCCCCTCACCATCGGCACGGTCGACGGTATCAACGGCATCACAGCCGCTGGGAATGTTGCCGTCACGACAAACACCGCCCGTGCCCTTACAGTCGCCCAGCCCATCACCACGACGAACAACGGAACCGTCACACTGACCAACGCGGGAACGTTAGCTTTGAACGCGGATATCACAGCCGATGGGGCCGTCACCCAGAACGGCGCGGGGGCTGTGACCACCACAGGCACCCGAACCATCACCACCACCAATGATGCGGTGAGCATTCTCCAGC